>Ga0073932_1000317_pt1 | contig 124447 bp, 108 predicted proteins | sample DewCreD2012metaG_FD_76967 | JGI IMG/M metagenome (GOLD analysis project Ga0073932, IMG submission 76967) | Hot spring sediment bacterial and archeal communities from British Columbia, Canada, to study Microbial Dark Matter (Phase II) - Dewar... ...
AGATCAGAAAGTTGGGAGCAATGAGGAGATAGGCGGTGAGCGCTTCACGGCGGGCAAGCCCGCTCATGCCCTTGCGCCGGGCGGGGAGAGGTATTTGGATGGCTGCCACTGGTTCTACTCCTAATCAGATTAAAAAAAATCCTCCCGCAGGTAAAAAAAATGCTCTGTGGGAGGAAAATTTTATTTCTTATTCAGCGCTGCGATATCAGCATCGTCCAGCGCCACACCCTGCCGGCGCAGTTGAGTCTGCAGGCGGGGCACATCCAGTTCGCTCGGCGGCACTTCATCATGCAAGGAAAGCACGGCTGCCGCTCCGGCGGCTTCGCCGAGCACCATGCAGGTAGACATAATGCGCAGCGATCCCAGCGCCACATGGTCGGCGGAGATGCAGCGCCCAGCAACCAGCAGGTTATCAACCTTTTCTGGCACTGTAACGCCGTAGGGAATCTGGTATTTGAATCCCTTGGGAGGATACCAGGTCTGTCCGCCCATACCGGGACCGGCGGGGTTGTGAATATCAATGTAAAAACTGCCATAGCCGATTGAGTCCGCCCACTTGCGCTCGCTCATCAGGTCTTCGCCGGTAAGCGTGACCATGCCCTTAATGCGGCGCGACTCGCGCAGACCGAGCGACGGTGCGGTGGAGATCAGGTAACAGTTTTCCATGCCCGGCACCACCTTGCGAAAGACCTCGGTCAGGTGATGCGCCTGGCGACGCCCTTCGATGGTGGCTTTGGTCAGGTCGCGGGCGTTGGTGGAATCGACATTGATCATGTGGGTCATATTGATACCCAACTGATCGGGGCGCACGCTGGTATGCCAGAAACCCATGATCACGCTCTGGAACGGCTCCATAATGCCGTCCGCCTGCGCCTTCAGCCAGGCATCTTCCATTTTGTAATCTTTGCGCCAGGCTTTGACGCGCTGCCAATCGACGCCGCCCAGCAAGAACATCAAGGTGGTCGGCTGGCAGCGATGATCGCCAGGTCTGCCCATCTCAAAGGCAGCGCCAGCATGATAGGCTGCGTCGCCATCGCCAGTGCAGTCGATGATGCGGTGCGCCAGAATCGCCTGCCGTCCCGACTTGTTCTGGATGATGCCGCCAATTACCGCGTCGCCATTTCCTGTGGCGCCGCCTTCCATGAGCGTGTCGCAATAGAAGGTGTAATACAGCACATCCACGCCAGCTTTGGCGGTCATCTGGTCGTAGAGCAGCTTCATGCCCTCGATGTCGAAATCGATGCAGCCATGGTCGTAGGTGGCATACCCCTTGTCGAGCATAGCGCGGCGCATCTCCTCCGGGATGCCCCCCAGGATCTGCTCATCAAAATTGTTCCACGAGGTGAACAGTGAAAAATGGTTGTGTCCGCCGCTGGTCGCCACTCCTCCCAGGCAGTTGAACTGCTCGACGATCAGGGTCTTTGCGCCCATGCGCGCTGCGGAGAGGGCGGCGCCGACGCCCGCCGGACCGCCCCCCACCACCAGCACATCCACTTCGTCAACGATGGGAATCTCTTTGTTGATTTCTGGGATGGTTTTCATGCAAAATCCTTATTTTTTACAAACCTTCGCCACTACTTCGTCGCCGCGCTTCTTCATCGCAGCCGCCGCCGCCGCTGGCTTGCTTTCACCCAGCATGGCTTTTTCGAACTCCTCACTGACAATCTGTCCCAATTCACTGGCAGCCGTCATGTTGGTGGGCACAGGAAAGTCTTTGGCGCTCTCCATGATCGGTTTGAGGGCAGCAGCGTCTACATATTTATCAAAATCGGCAAAGTCGGTCTGATAGGCTTTGATGATTTCATCGGTTTTGAGACCTTTCCAGGTGCCGGGGCGACCAAACTGAACCATATAGAGGTAACCTTCGGTGCACCACCATTTCATAAATTTATAAGCGGCTTCTTTGTTGGGGCTTTTTGCAGAAATCGAAGTGTCGTCATCCACGCCACCAGGGCGGTAGTTGAATGGCACATCTGGGAAGGTGGGCAGCGGGGCAAAGGTGGTTTGGAAATCGCGAGGCAGTTCTTTAACATTCTTGGTGTGGCGCAGGAACCAACTTCCAATCACCACCATCGCAACTTTGCCCTGGAAGAATTCGCTCTGTTCTTGCAGCTTGCCCGCCAGCACTTCGGGACGCGGGTACGCAAATTTATCGACCTGCTCATACTGCACGCGCTGCTCCATCACGCGGGTGACGAATGGGTCATCGAAGGCAGTTGTGCATTCATCTTTGAACATCCAGTCCCCGCCTTTGACATACGACACCATGCCCAACCCCATGACCTGGCTAATGAAGGCGCCATATCGCTTTTGCGCCCCTGTCCCAGAGGTGAGTTTCATGCCGATGTCGCGGAACTCGTCCCAGGTCCAGGCGGCAGGCACTTTGATACCTTTCTCCTCGAACATCTTCTTATTGATGAAGACAAACCAGGGCTGCGCCTGGGCAATGAAACCCCAGACCTTGCCATTGATTTTCATGGGCAGTTTGCCAAATTCTTTCTCCGGATCAAACCCCTTCAGGTAGTTGTCGAGCGGCTCGAACAGACCAGCCTGGATACGTTTTTGCCAGCGGTTGAAGCCGTAGGTAACCGCCACGTCAACTTCACCTGCCACCATCAGAGCGGTATCCAGCTTAACGTTGCCTTCATCATTATTCGAATACTGAACATGTTCAACCTGGATATCCGGGTTGGCGGCATTCCAGGCTTTGACCGCATTGGCGGGTCCGTTGGCGTCTGCCACGCCGCTCCACCAGCGCAGCTTAACCGGCTGCTTGGGGGCTGCAGTGGCTGCAGGCGCTTGGGTCGCAGCCGTTTTGGGCGCCTCAGTGGGGGCAGGCTGGCAGGCTGCCAACAACGCGCCAGCGGTTAGACCAGAAGTTAATTGCAAAAACTTCCGACGAGACAGGGATTCGCGATTCTTTTTCATCAGGTCCTCCATATTGAAAATACTGGTTGGTTTTAATTGGGACATCCCAGCCGTTTCGAAATCGAGCGGGCTGTTTCTATAAGATCGGCGAGTATCTGGCTGCGGCGCTCGCCCCGGCTGCGATCGGTGGGCATGCCTATCGATATGGTAGCGACGATTTGCAGGAAGTTATCATAGATCGGCGCAGCCATGCCAAATTTACCAAGATATTGCTCATCTTCACTGATCGCATATTGATCCTGGCGTATACGCGCCAGTTCTGCAAACAATTGTTCTGGGGTGTGGATGGTTTTTTCGGTATATCGCGGCAGACCTCCTTTGGGAATCAAAGACCTTACTTCAGGTTCGGGCAGGTGAGCCAGATACAATTTTCCTGAAGCGGTGCAGTGGACCAAATAATCAGACGGGTTGCTCATCTCCAAGGATGGATTGAGGATGATATTCTGGGTGCTTTTCAAGAACAACAGGTTATGCAGATTCGATCCGCGCCAGTTTGACAGGTGCACGTTCTCACCGTATTTGCTGTGAAGATAATACAAATCTGAGCTGCTGATCACGACAATGCGCAATTCATCATTCACCGCTGCGGCAAGCTGCCCGGCGGCGGGACCCAATCGAAAGCGCTTGGTAGCAGGATCTTGCGCCAGGTAGCCGAATGCTTCAAGGGTTCGCGCCAGTTGATAAACCGAAGCCGGGGTGAGCTGGAGCGCCTCTGCCAGCGAGGTGACTGCAGCGCCTTGTTCTTCATCACGCACCAGGTTAAGAATGGTCAAAGCGTGTTCGACGGCTTTAATTGGGCGGTGGTTGGAATTCGAACGAGGCACTGGCTTGGCTCCTAACGCAAAGTGGGATTATTGTTAATAGCAAAAGGATATTTGTTATTAACAATTATAGACCACAAATTTGAAATGTCAATTATTATTTTTTTTCCTCATTGCTCGTAACACCGCACCTCATACAACCCCGCACTCTCAACCCCGTTGGTGTTGAAAAACGTGATTCTGATTTTTTGCGTGTCTACCTGCTCTGCCAGCGTGTGAATCGGTCGATACGCATAGTTTCCTTTGATGCTGACGATTTCGATCCACTTGCCGTCAACCCAGGCGCTGATGCAGTAGTCTTTAGCGGTCTCTGGATCTTTAAAGAATGGCGGATATTCGCGGTATTCGAAGGTCTGGTAGCCAGGGAAGGTCAGGATGATTTTGCCAATTTTTACCGGCTGATCCCATTCCAGTTGGAACCATTCCGGCAACGACCGGGTGGGATCAGATTTCCAGACATTGGTGAAGCGGTGCGGCTTGATAACACCTGAGAGGACATTATTGGGGTTATACACATCTTGCTGCGGTTGAACACGAAAACTCATCGATGCGCCGCGCTTATATTTGCGCATTTTGCCGGTTGAAACCTCATAGGCACACGGGTGGTACGGCAGGAAAGTGCCTGCTTCGTACCACGCCACCTGTGGATTTTTATGCAGATCGAGGCGCAGGTAGGTGTACGCGGGGAAACCGGAATTCTTATCCAGGTTGACCGGAATATCCATCCATTGATAATCGCCTGGCTGGACGACCAGGGTTAGGTCGCGCAGAGCGGGTTTATTTTCGCTGCAATCGTAATCCCAAATATGGTCTGCGGCATGCAAGGTGGCTCTGACGGTTTGAGTCTGTCCGCTCAGATTGGAAAGACAAACAGAGACATTTTCTAATTGCTCGCCGCCCACAGCGATGAATTGTCCCATACGCTCTTTCAACAGATAGGGGGATCCGGTGAGCCAGGAACACCACTCATTCATCCAGTTTTTGTCGAAGGGACCTGCCCCACTCAGCCTGGCGCTGCTGCCAGCGCTGGGTTTGGCGGTTTTTGCCAGGTCGAAGGGATCTTCGTTCTTAAAATTGGGCAGAAAACAACCGTCTTTGAGCAGCGTCTGCTGCACTTCGTTGATCCATTTTTCCGGGATCTCTGCGATCGGCGCGTTATGGCGGATGGCGACCGCAGCCGCAGTACCGGCGGCTTGACCCATCAGCGAGGTGGTGCCCATCACCCGCAGCGTGCCAAAAGCGGCGTGGGTGGTGCTGACGTTGCGACCCGCCATCATCAGGTTGTCAATGTCTTTGGAGATCAGGATGCGCAGCGGGATGCCATACGGACCGACATACGTGCTGACCGCTGCGTCGCTTTTCTCATTAATGTCGTCGCCGCGCTGGGTGGCGTTGACCGGCTCAGAGGTCGCGGCGCGCATGCCACCGATGGTGTGCAGATCGATGTAAAAACCGCCGTAAGCGATTTCATCCGGAAAAGCCACCTTGTTAACCACGTCTTGTTCTTTCATCAGGTATAGTCCCATAATTCGGCGGCTCTCGCGCTTGCCCGGCACCTGACCAATCCAGTCAATGGCGTAATTTGCCGCTTGTTCTTTCAGGCGTGGATCTTTATTTTTGATCCAGTCCCATACCCCCAACAAATGGCAGGTCAATTCATGCCGAATTTCTTCGTTGTCGTAGATGGTATGCCAGGGTGTACCAATTTCAAGCCACCAAAAACCGCCTTTGGGCGTGTAAGGAGTGCGTCCGTTTTCGTAGAAATAGCTGGCATCGTCGTATCGCGTTGCCCATTCTGGCGGGGTGAATGGCACGGGTCTGCCCATATCCCGCGCACAAAAATGAAGCGAGTTTCCCATGGTGTTGGCGCTGGCTTTGGACGGCGCGTGCGGCTCGTTAAATTCAGCGCGGCTTTCCTCGCCCAGCCGCCATTCGCAGCCTGCCTGAGCCGCTACCAGACCGTCCCCGGTGCAGTCAATAAAGATCTTGCCGCGCACTTCAAGAATTGTCTCGGCGTGTTCCACTTTTGCCAATACTGCAGCCAGATGGCGTTCGCCGTCCAGAATCACTTCGAATACCGACGTGTTCAGCTTGAAAGTCAGGTTGGGGGTCTTCACTGCCAGGTCATACAGCACCATATCCCACACGCTATTCAACCAGCCGTTATCGCCAAAAATCTCCACGTGGTTGCGGGCGCGTTCTTCGACCATCAACTCCATCAAGATGCCGGTCTCTCTGCCGTAATTGTGATGGCGGTCAGCGCCATGTGGTTTCACGCGAATTTCAGAGGAACTGTTGCCCCCAAACACCGGTCGATCCTGGATAATGCAGGTGTTGACCCCATTGCGAGCAGCGGAGACTGCCGCGCAAAACCCTGCCAGCCCGCCGCCGCACACGACCAGGTCGTAAGTCTCGACTGCCTTTTTCCACTTAAATTTATTGTTCGCCATAAGCCAATCGCTCCTATCGAAAAAGGTTATACAAAGAAAATGACCACTGCTGAGAGGGTCGGCACAAGCCTGCCTTCGCGGAGTGGAAATCAACCTGTTAGGGTTGATCCCTCACCTTCCCACGACCGCTTTTTGATGCTGGCAGGATAAACCAGTTTAACAATTGTTAATAGCAAAAGGATATTTGTTATTAACAATTATAGGCCGAGGTGGATGAATGTCAAGTGGGAATACTTGCCGCTATCCGGACGAAAGCATGGATCAATGCTTACTGGTTGTCTTGCGAAGAACCCTGAATTTAACGGTCTGCCATGCCGCAGCCCTCACTGAGAGCCGCTCGGTTTGCGCTTTTATCGCCCACCCCGCCCCAGCCGCCCGCCTCACGTGGCTGGCAAAAAAAATCAATACGAAAGACAGGTGTGCGCCGGATGGGGTTAATCCGCGTAAAACTGCTGGACAAACGTCTCGACCTCAGCGCGGGAGCGGTCGAAAGGACCCAGGTTCTCCAGTTTGAGGCTGGTTACGGCGGCTGCCCACTTGCCCGCCTCGCGCGGAGGCATGGCAAGGCGCAGAGCAGCATAAGCGCCCAGGCAGGTATCGCCGCGTCCACTGCGCCCGATCACACGGGCAGGGTGGAAGGAATATTCAAAATCCCTGCCGTCAGCATGGATCAGCACACCAGCGCTGTGGGTCAAGACGATTTCGCGCGCCCCCAGCCCGGCATACACCCGCGCCGCGCGGTGGATATCAGCTTCGCCGGTCAGGTACTCCGCTTCCACCGCATCTGACTTCAGGATATCCAGGTTTTCCAATACGGCTGGCATCTCCTGCCAGGGTTCATACATCAGCGCTTCACCGCGCAGCACGCGCACAAATCCCTGCACATCTGCTGCCAGGCGCAGACCCTGGCGCTGCCGCAGGTGTTGAATCAAGCCCAATTCCACCTCTCCCCGCAGGCTGGCGCCGAACACCACGCAGCGCGCGCTCAACCCGTCGAATTGTTCGAGGGCGATGGCGCCTGCGGTTGATTTTACGGACAGTTCGCGCTGGTCGAGGTTGCTGCTCTTATATTCGAGGGTAAGGCAAGTGGAAACTGGCGTGTACCAGGGGAAACAGTCCACGCCTGCCGCCTCCAGGCGTTCGATCACCCGCCGGTCTGCGCCTGCCAGCCGCGTGACCACTGCTGTCTTCAGCCCCAGCCGCACTGCAGCGTGCGCCGCATAATTCACCGCGCCGCCGTCCACCTCGCGCACTTCGCTCGGAGTTACAATGGTGTCTTTGGTGTAATTGCCAGCAAAAATGATGTCGTACCGCCTGTTTTTATCTGTCATAAGCAGGTTCCTCGATGCGTTGTGAGATAACGAGATTTATATCATTTTTTCCAGCGTTCACCAACCATTAAAGACGGTTTCGCCCCGTTCTCCACTGCATGCGCTGCAAGAATTGTTCACCAATTAAGACTCTTTCATTTCCTCTCCCGGAATCGACACCTGGATTTTGGAGGTTAATGCGTAACAGCCAGATGGCTCATGGAAACACTTGTATGGTATTCTTTCAAGCGAACAACGCAAACCACGAGCGCTGGGTTAGCAACGAATTTTTCCTGCTGCGCCTCGCAATGCGGCTGATCTGACTGTTGAAGCTCAATGAGGTTCTCGTTATATAATAGGATGGATGAGAGGGAATATGAATCAGCGAAAGCTCATAACAGGGATGATCACAGGTATGTTGTGGGCAGCAATGCTGGCGTGCAATGGCGTTTCACATCCTGACCTTTCCCCATTCCTGCCCTCTTCGCCTGCCCGGCAGGCTATTTCCACCTCGATGCGCACGGCTGACAGGCTGGAACGAGATGCATTGATCCCCAAGAATGCAATCAAAATGTCCCCGGCAATCGACGAAAAACCTCCTGTTTTGTACTCGAATGAATATGAGAAACCAGTCCCCGTACCGGGGCAGATTAACACGGCTGGCGCTGAAGATGGCGTTTTTGTCTCACCGGATGGGAACACCCTGTATTTCTTTTTCACGCCGGATGTGAATGTCCCTGCCGAGAAACAAATTCTGGACGGTGTCACTGGCTTGTACGTATCGCAGAAACAGAATGGCTCCTGGGGCAAACCCGAAAGGATCGTTTTGCAAGAGCCTGGAAAGCTTGCTCTAGATGGGTGTGTGTTTGTTCAAGAGAACCTAATGTGGTTCTGCTCAGCTCGCGAGGGTTATACAGGCATACACTGGTTCACTGCTGAATACCGCGATGGCAAGTGGCAGAATTGGAAGAATGCGGATTTCAATCCTAAATATGAGGTGGGCGAATTACACATCTCACGGGATGGTCGCCAGCTCTATTTTGGCTCGAAAAAACCGGGCGGAAAGGGGGATTTGGACATCTGGATATCTGAATGGGTCAATGGCGTTTGGCAAGAACCAATTAACCTTGCGGCGCTTAACACACCCAACTGGGAAGGCTGGCCCGCCTTAAACCCGGCTGAAAATGAATTGTGGTTCACGAGAACCTGGGGAGTGTGGAGATCGAAAAAAGTGAATGGACAATGGCAGGCAGCCCAGCAAATTGTATCACCGCTGGCGGGTGAGCCTTCGCTTGACAACGAAGGAAATTTATATTTCGTGCATCATTTCTATGTGGGTGACAAGATGATCGAAGCTGATATCTACGTAGCCTACAAGAAAAAGTAGAGATTTGGGTATAAAATCCGACCAACGTGACATTCAGAGGACGGTTTAGCCGTATGGGTTAGGGAAGGTTTTTCAACAGACGCGCAGGGTGCTTGTGCAAGGAACATTCAGACCGATGAACGCAGATTCTTTTCGTCAACTTTATCATTATCACTTTTCTGAAAACCGGAAAATATGGCAGCGCATAACACAACTATCCGATGTGCAGTTCGCACAGGAAGTGAATTACTCTCATGGATCGATCCGAAACCAGATTGTGCATCTTATAAGCGTAGATGAAGTGTGGTTCAGTGAACTGCGCGGCATCGCCCTTTCAGACCCTTACCCGCCTGCCAATTTTGACGACCGCGAAGCGATACGCACCCGCTGGGATGAGGTCGAACAAATCATGCGCGGTTATCTTGCGGAATTACGGAATGACATGCTGTTGGATAAGCCGATCGTCGAACCAAAAGAAGATCAACACCTGATGGTGTGGCAAGTGCTTATTCACGTCATCAACCATGGCACCGATCACCGCGCCCAGATTCTTAGATTGCTCCACGATTCAGGCATCAAGACCACATCGCAAGATTATATTTTCTACTTATACGGCGATGCTTAATGGATGCGGATCGGATTAAGTCTCCACAATCGATACCCTTTCTGAGGATTAATGGAGATTTCGATCTCTACGGTTTTTCTATTCAGGGTGTTAAGATACAAAGCAAATCGCAGGACTGCCATCATTGCGGACGCGATCAAAACTGTTGTTCAATCCTTGATATGATTTGTCGTGTCACCAACGATGTACTACTTGTTTTTTCAGCATTATCGAAAATCCATCTACGGCGGTGAGTGGGTAGCTTGCATGGAATTGGCACAGCCCCGAAAGTCAATCCTCCTGCGAAAGGCAATCTTTTTTGAGAATATATCTTCTCCTGCAAGAAGGAATACTTCCACCATCAGCTAACTTCAAACCGTCCGGCAGTTTTAATGGTCTCATTTCCCAAAAACCATTCCAGCCGTTATAATTCAAAAAAATAGCCTCCAAAAGTGATGAATATGTCAGATCCTCTTGAATTGGTCACCCTCGAAGAAGCGGCGCAAATTGTCGGAAAAACGCCTCATAATATTCGTGACTATCTTCAACGCCAGCGAATCACAAAATACAATGACAAAGGTGAAAAAATTGAGCGCGCAAAAAATGGAGAACTGCGGGTATCGCTCAAAGAATTAAGGGTTTTCCTGGCTTTGGTAAATCAAGGAGAAGAAAAACATCATCACGCCGGTCTGCATCCCGAATTAGGCTTTCATGGTCTCCCCGAACATGAAAGAACCAAGCATGTTCACCGGTTACATCCTTATCTAGGAAAATTTATTCCCCAATTGGTTGAGTGGTTTCTTTCTCGCTATTTTCAGCCCGATGACATCATTTTAGATCCTTTTATGGGTTCTGGAACAACATTGGTGCAAGGCAACGAGATGAAAATGCACACCATTGGCGTTGATGTTTCCTTTTTCAACTGCTTGATTGGGCGTGTAAAAACCGCAAAATACGATATCGCCAAAGCCAAAGCGGAAATTTTAGAAGTTGAAAGGCGTGTTGCAACATTTTCGAAATACCTGACGGGCGAAAATCCCTCTTTGCCCTTGTTCCCTGATGATCGGATGGATGAACTTAAAGCGGGGCTATTGGCTGAATGCGATAGCGAGTACCTTAAAGAGTGGTTTGCCCCGCGATCCTTATTCGAAATGCTTTATTACCGCCGCCTAATTCCTCATTACCAATATCAAGATCTATTGCGGGTTGTCTTAAGCCGCGCTGTACGTTCTTCAAGACTGATACCCCATTACGATCTGGCAACACCCAAAGCACCGCTGCCCGTTGGAAAAGAATACTGGTGCCGAAAACACAACCGCTATTGCGTGCCGATCGATAATTGTATAACCAAAATCCATGCTTATAGCGGCGATACAGCGCGCAGGCTTGCAGAATTTGACAAACTGCGTTCCGATAAATCGGTAACGATTATTCAAGGCGACTCAAGAGCGGTTGATTTCAAAGCCGCATTATCGAAAACGCCAATCGCCAATCGCTTAATAGATGGAATATTTACATCACCACCTTATGTGGGGCAAATTGATTATCACGACCAGCATATTTATGCCTATGAACTTTTTGGCTTTCCGAGACAAGACCAGTCAGAGATTGGTCCTAAAAAGCGGGGAAAATCGAAACTGGCTCAAAAAGATTATATAGATGGAATTTCGGCTGTTCTTCGGAACGCCCGATCTGCGCTTAAAGAGGATGGAAAGGTTTTTATCGTTGCGAATGACCGTTTTCAGCTTTATCCTGAAATTGCCAGATTAAGCGGTTTTAAAATCGTAGAGCAATTTCACCGCGCAGTTACGAAACGCACCGAGCAGGGCGATGACCCGTATCAAGAGACTATTTTTTTCATGATGAAAGATTTGTAACATGCCGCTATCAGCCCAGCAAAACGCCGAAATCGAGCAGCTGCTCAAGCAGCAAATCATGCGAAAATTAGCAGATTACTCTCCAGAAACGAATAATATGCCTTTTCATACTCGTTTGCTTGAAAAGGATAGAATGGGTTTGTTCTCATTTATCCAGTCTATCAATACCACTTTGGGAACCTCTGTATTTGAACAGGTTGCCGCCGTCATTGCCAAACCGCATTTTCGGCAGGCGATCAATCAATACAAAAATTTCAACAACACGATCAGCTCTGAATCTCAAACTGCCATTCAGCAAATAATGGATGATTTGCGAGCCGCAAGATGGAAACCTGATAAGCCAAAAGAAACAGCAAAAATTTTGTTGGCTGCACAAAACGGCGATTTGAAAAAAGTGAAACGCCCTCGGATTGATCTGTTTTTAGAAGCCTTTGATGGCACAGAATATTACTTTGACTTGAAAACGGCAAAGCCCAATATCGATGAGATTGTGGGCTTCAAAAGAAAAATTCTCGAATGGGTGGCAATCCGTGGAGCAATCAATCCCAATCCGAACATTTATACAGGGTTGGCTATACCGTACAATCCGTATGAACCACAGCCGTATGACCGTTGGACATTTCAAGGCATGTTTGATTTGCCAAATGAAATTAAAGTGGCGGAGGAGTTTTGGAATTTTCTTGGCGGTGATAATACTTACGAGCAATTATTAGGCGTTTTTGAAAAAGTTGGTGTTGATTTGCGCCCCGAAATCGATAAAAAGTTTGCATCGTTTGCGCCTAAAAGTTAACTTCAAACGAAAACACCGCCCAATAAAACCAAACCCCTGAAATTCTGCGGCTTTTCCGAAGGAACGGAAACAACCGCGCTGGTTTTGGGTTGATGAAGCGGTTTGCGTCAATGGTAGAGCGAATCGCCTCTCCGTCAAACTCATCGAAAGGAGATGTTGCGATGAAGAAATTGCCGAAATCTGGCACAACCCGAAAGCCTCCCGCGCCATCGGACAGCCGCGCCGGGATCGAAGATTGGCTGCGCCGTGTGATGCCAAACTTGACTCCCATCGTCACCCACCTGGACAACGAAATCCGCAAGACACTACCCGGGCTTCAATACGCCATTAAGTGGAATAAGGCGTACTATGGGCTGCCCAATCGCGGCTGGATAATCGAGATCGCCGCGTATGATGTCTCGGTGAATGTTGTCTTCCTGGGCGGCGTGGACTTCGATCCTCCGCCCCCTCTGGGAGAAGGCGACCGATCCCGCTACGTCAAATTGAAGACTCTTGAGGAGGCAAAGGCGCCGGAAGTCTGGGCGTGGATCGAGCAAGCAGCGCACGTGCCGGGCTGGAAGTGAACTGCCTGCTGATGCGGCATAATAATCACCGGCTGCAGCGGACAGACCGCTGAAGCAGAGCGCAGACTGACGTTTGGTATAATACTCTATGTCGCAATTTGTGTCATTCAAAAGACCAAAGATGCGGATTGCTCCTCAACCTGACGCTGCAGAAAACGGTTTATAACGACATACAAAGGAGTCATCTGGTATCGCCGCGCCACTTTTTTTCCTCACGCTGTTTCTTGCGCTCATCGCTTTCATCGTCACAGGCGCGGGGCTGCTCTGGCATGGACCGGGCGCCCCGATCCCTTTCCAGACCCTCAGTGGCGCGGCAATCGAACTCTACGGTCGTGGTCTCTACCATTCTGACTGGGCGTTCAAAGTGCCCATCCAGCGGGGAACGGATGCGGTCATGCTGTTGATTGCCCTGCCGCTGCTCCTCCGCTTTCTCTTTCAAGCCAAGGATGGATCGCGGCGCGCCGGTGTGTTGTTGACTGGAATGCTGGCGGTTTTTCTTTACAACGCGGCTTCGACGGTATTTGGGGTGGCTTTTAATCCGCTTTTCCCATTGTACGTGATCTATTTTTCGGTCAGCCTTTACGCCTTTGCGCTGGCGCTCAGCAGTCAGGGGCGTTCGACACCACTTCCCGACCCGCTGCGGAAGACGGTGACAGTTTTCTTGTTCTTATCAGGTCTTTCCACCGCTGTCTGGCTGGTAGAAATCGTCCCCGCTCTGCTGGAAAACCGCGCTCCTGACACGCTGGCGCACTACACAACCGAAGTCACAGCCATCCTGGATTGGGGCATCGTAGCCCCAGCCTGCTTCATCGCGGGTCTTTCTGTTTTGCGGCGCCGTCCTTTGGGCGCAATGCTGGCGCCTGTCCTGCTGGACTTGATGACGATGGTAGGAATCATCGTGTCAGGTCAACGCATTATGCAAGCCTTGGTGAATGCATCCGTTTCGTCCACCGAAACAGCGGTCTATGTGTTGCCATTTTTGATCCTGAGCGCCGCTGCCGCCTGGCTGCTAAGAAGAAGTCTGGCAGCAATCCCGTCCAGTTGAGTCTGCCTCGACCGCAAATTGCAGGGGGAGCATCACGAAAAAGGAGCGCAATCCGGGGCAGGCTGAGGCGCAGACCGACTCCAGCCACAAGATGAACAGACGCGGTCTCGAACCATAAGTAAAACCAATCACCTGACAATTTCATTAACTGCATCCTTTTGTCCTACTGAAAGAGAAAATCGTTCTAAAATAATGTGAATTCGGAATATATTTTTCCACTATCTCGAATTGACGTTAATAATGTATCTAAAAACAGGAGGACAACTATGAAACTGTTACGCCTTTCTTTGCCTCTTTTGGGATTGCTTTTGGCGCTGACCGCCGTTTCGGGCATGGCGCAGCGGATCGTCCCGCAATCCGCGCTCGGCTCAGGGTTCACCTATCAGGGTCGGCTCACCGACGGCGGCTCTGCCGCGAACGGCTTATATGATTTCACCTTCGCGCTCTACGACGACCCTGCCGCCGGTTCACAGGTGGGCAGCACGCTGACGCGCGAGGATGTCAGCGTCAGCGACGGCTTGTTCACCGTTGCGCTGGATTTCGGCAGCGTCTTCGATGGAACAGCGCTCTACCTGCAGATCGCCGTCCGCCCTGGCAATGAAACCGGCGGCTACACCACCCTCACGCCGCGCCAGCCGCTGACCGCCGCACCCTACGCGCATTACGCTCTGCGCGCGCCGTGGAGCGGTCTGAGCGGTGTGCCAGCGGGCTTTGCCGATGGGCTGGATGACGACACCACCTACTCGGCGGGGACAGGGCTGATTCTCTCCGGCAGTCAATTCAGCCTGGATACCGCCTCCACCGACGCCCGCTACTGGAAGCTGGACGGCAACAGCGGCATCGATCCTGCCACACAATTCCTGGGCACGACTGACGCCCAGCCGCTGGCGCTGCGCACCAACAACATTGAGCGGGCGCGCCTGGATGAGGCGGGTAACCTGGGGCTGGGCGTAACCAACCCGGATGCGCGGCTGACTGTGCGCGGCAATGCCCGCCTGCTGGGCGAAGACGCCCCCGCGCCGCGGGGTACCTCCAGCGCAAACCTGCAAAACCCTTTTTCGGTTTACGTCTCAGGGCGCTACGCCTATGTCGCTTCATACGATAATCGCCGTCTGGCAGTCTTTGACGTCTCCAACCCTGACAACATTATCCTCAAAGGCTACACTGACACAAACCTGAACTACCCCAGATCTGTCTACGTCTCAGGGCGTTACGCCTATGTGATATCAGAAGGCAATTCCCGCCTGGCGGTCTTTGACATCTCCGACCCCACCGACATCACCGCCAAAGGTTACACCAGCGCAAACCTGAACGCCCCCAGATCCGTTTACGTCTCAGGACGCTACGCCTATGTCGCTTCAGGAGGTAATGACCGCCTGGCGGTCTTTGACGTCTCCGACCCCGACAGGATCACCGCCAAAGGCTTTACCGACACAAACCTGGACCGCCCCATATCCGTCTATGTTTCAGGGCGCTACGCCTATGTCGCTTCATACGATAATAACCGCCTGGCGGTCTTTGACGTCTCCGACCCCAATAACATCATCCCCAAAGGCTTTACCAGCGCAAACCTGCAAACCCCTTTTTCGGTTTACGTCTCAGGGCATTACGCCTATGTTGCTTCATTCAGCAATCACCGCCTGGCAGTCTTTGACGTCTCCAACCCCGACAGCATCACCGCCATAAGCTCCACCAACACAAACCTCAACAGTCCCACCTCCGTTTACGTCTCAGGGCGCTACGCCTATGTCGCTTCATACAATAATCACCGCCTGGCGGTCTTTGACGTCTCCGACCCCGGCAACATCATCCCCAAAGGCTACACCAGCACGAACCTGCAAAATCCTTTTTCGGTTTACGTCTCAGGGCATTACGCCTATGTTGCCTCAGGAGGAAATTCCCGCCTGGCGGTCTTTGAGGTCAACCACCTCGAATCGCCCGCGCTCGAAACAGGCAGCCTGCAGAGCGGCTCTCTGGCAGTGTCTGACAACGCCATTGTGGGGAACAACCTGCACGTGCAGGGCGGTTTGAATGTGGGCGCTGGCGGTGCTCTGTTCGGCGGGGACGTCAGTGTGCAGGGCAGCCTGTTCGCCCGCGCCAGCGTGACCACCGTGACCGGCAGCGCGGCTCTGACGGTTTCCCAGGCGGGTGTGGTGCTGGTCAACAACGCCGCCAACGCCACCATCACCCTGCCCGCCGCCGCCTCTGCCAAAGGGCTGACATTCACCATCAAACGCCTCACCGCCAGCGCCGTAACGGTCAACTCGGCAGGCGGCAGCATTGATGGATCCGCCACCCAGGCGCTCGCCGCGCAGTACAATTTCATCACCGTCATCAGCGATGGCGCAAACTGGTTTATCATCAGCCGCTGAGGAGAGACCGCTATGAAAACACGCACCATTCCCATCCTGATCTTATCCCTGGCTGCCCTGACCGCTCTCGCAGCCCTGGCTGCCCTGGCGCTGGGGGCAGGCACCGTTGTCTCCGCTCAATCCAGCAGCAGCTACAACCTGCGCTGGTGGTCGGTGGATGGCGGCGGGGGGGCGCTGAGCAGCGGCGGGGCGTACCGCCTGGATGGCAGCATCGGACAGCCAGACGCAGGCAGCCTGGCGGGCGGATACTACACCCTGTCCGGCGGCTTTTGGGGCGGGGTAAAGCCGCGCTACCCGTTGTATCTGCCGCTCATTTTCCAGCGGTAAAAAAAAGGGTTGACAAATTTTCATCTCTTATTTATAATAAATATAAATTTATAATAATTACAAAATAACGAGTGATGATTTCTACCGATTTTCTTGCGTCGAAGTTAACGCAGGCGGGCATGCGCCTCACCCCGCAGCGCGCTGCGATCTGCAAAGTATTGAGCGAAAGCGCGGATCACCCCACGGCGGCTGAGATTTTTGAGCAGCTGCGGCGGCATTATCCATCGCTTTCGTTGATGACGGTGTACAACACGCTCAACGCCCTGGTTGACCTGGGCGCGGTGAATGCGCTGGGACATGCTGGCGACGACAATGTGCATTACGATGCCGATGTTCAGCCGCATGTCAACCTGGCGTGCATTTCCTGCCACAAAATTATGGATTTTGCCAGTCAACACATCGACCAGTTATACAACGAAATTGGCGCAAACAGCGGCTACCGCCTGTTAGGGGCGCGGGTAATGTACTATGGGCTTTGCCCGGAATGTCAGGAGAGGGTTTCGCAAGGTTCGTAATCGGGGTTGATCGTCAATGAATGGGGAGGAGCAAATGGAATTAACGGCTGATCTGCAGCAGCAGCTTTTGGCTGCCCAGCGTAACGAAATCACAGAATACCACGTGTACCGTAACATTGCCGCGTCCTTACCCGATTCCAGCAACCGCGCCGTCTTGCAGCAAATCGCCGCGGATGAGTTGGGGCATTACCAGAAATGGAAAAAGCACACCCGGCAGGAGGTCAGCCCGCGCTGGCTGATGGTGAGGTTCTACACACTGATCAGCCGCCTGTTTGGGTTTACCTTTGGACTAAAATTGATGGAACAAGGGGAAGAAGGGGCGCAGGTCAATTACAATGAAATTGCCCAATTCATCCCGGATGCGATCAAAATTCAAGCCGATGAACACGCCCACGAAGAAAAGCTGCTTAATATGCTGGATGAAGAACATCTGCGCTATGCCGGCTCGGTTGTGCTGGGCTTGAATGATGCCTTGGTGGAGTTAACCGGCGCGCTGGCTGGTTTGACCCTGGCGTTTCAAAACGTGCGCCTGATTGCCCTTTCGGGGCTGGTAACTGGCATTGCGGCTTCTTTATCCATGGCAGCTTCTGAATACCTCTCGACCAGCTCAGAAAAAACCGACAAAAAACCTGTGCGGGCAGCAATCTACACGGGCATCGCGTATGTCTTCACGGTTAGCGCGCTGATCCTGCCCTACCTGCTGCTGAATAACGAGTATATATGCCTGGCGATTTCTCTGACCAGTGCCGTGTTGATTATCGCGGTGTTTAATTTTTACATTTCAATCGCCAGGGGTGAAAAGTTTCGCAAACGCTTTTTCGAAATGGCTGGTTTGAGCTTAAGCGTGGCAGCCTTAAGCTTCGTAATTGGCTATGCAATCCGCACCTGGCTGGGGATAGATCTCTAACCCTTTTCCAGCCCGCGCACTTATTATCGTGAGAATATCCTGCCCGGCAGGATTTCAAGTCAACCAGATGAAACGAAAGGAGATATCAAGAAAATGGAAACAACTGAACAACAAATCGTAGCGATGCCGCGAATTGGCGATAAAGCGCCCGCCTTCCAGGCGGTGACCACCCAGGGACCGATCAACTTTCCGGCTGATTACGCTGGCAGCTGGGTGATTCTCTTCAGTCACCCTGCCGATTTTACCCCCGTCTGCACCTCAGAATTTATGACCTTTGCCACCCTCGAAGAGAAATTTGCCCAGGCGAACTGCAAGCTGGTCGGGCTTTCGGTGGATGGTTTGTACAGCCATATCGCCTGGCTGCGCACCATCAAGGAGAAGATCGAATTCAAAGGCATGAAGAACGTCGAGGTGAAATTCCCACTGATCGAAGACATCACCATGGAAGTCGCCAGGAAATACGGCATGATCCAGCCCGGCGAGAGCAGCACCAAAGCCGTGCGCGCCGTGTTCTTCATCGATCCGAAGGGCATTATCCGCGCCATTATCTACTACCCGCTCAGCCTGGGGCGCAATTTTGACGAACTGTACCGCGCCCTGATCGCCATGCAAACCGCTGATGCGTTCTCCATCGCCACTCCAGCAGACTGGCAGCCCGGCGATGATGTGATCGTGCCGCCAGCAGGTTCGTGCGGCGTGGCAAAAGACCGCATGGAAGGCAAAGAAGACATGAAGTGCTACGACTGGTTCTTCTGCACCAAGCCGATCTCCAAAGAGACGGTGTTCAAGACCGTCCTCAAATCCTAAGCGCGCCAGTAAAAAACTGAAAGAGATCCGCCAGGAGAAATTGAGCGCCTGCCAGCCGCGAGCGCCGCATCTTCTGGCGGTATCTTTTTATTTGGTGTCGTCCTTATTAAAAGGTTATACAGCCCTGGATGAACCAGTCCTTTTGGCAGCGGCTCGGTATAATGATAGAATGGATTGGATCAATCGACTGATCAGGCGCAGCCTATCGACTGAAACCGGATGATCCAGGCAGGAGAGACCGATGTTTGAAAGCATGTTTCGGCGTAAGAAAAATGAACAAGAATCGCAAGCCGCCGGCAGGCTGCCGCCAGGGCAATCTCTGACCGAGCGATTTCCGGTTTTGCATTACGGACCGGTGCCGCGCTTTAATCCCGCCAGCTGGGATTTTCGCGCCTGGGGCGAGGTGGTTGAGCCGCTGCGCCTGACCTGGGATGAATTCAGCCAGCTTCCGCGCACCACATTAAAAATAGATATTCATTGTGTAACCGCCTGGAGCAAGCTCGACACCCAATGGGAAGGAGTTTCTCTGCGCACGTTGATCGACCTGGGACTGCTGAAACTGACCGATCAAGCGCGGTATGTCATCCAACATGCAGAATACGGGTTTACGGCGAATTTGCCGCTGGAGATTTTACTGGCGGATAATTTCTTACTGGCGACACATTACGAAGGCGAGCCGCTGACGCCCGAACACGGCTATCCGCTGCGCGGCGTGGTGGGGGCAATTCCCGGTCGCAGCGACTTGAAAACCCCCTATTTCTGGAAAGGCGCTAAATGGCTGCGCGGTTTAGAATTCCGCGCAGATGACCGCCCCGGTTTTTGGGAACAAGCCGGATATCATAATGAAGCCGATGTCTGGAAAGAAGAACGCTACGGCTGACCGCCAGCAGGGACAGGATTGCGCAGCGCATGATTGACCAGCCGGAAAAAGTCAACAGACCGGCTTCGCGCCGGGTTAGCGTTTGAGCAGGAATAAATACCCCGCCAGACCAATTCCGCTCAAGATCAGGATGCCGCCAATGACCGCCAGCAAGGGCGAAGAGCTTTCGGCAGCCGGAGACGGGGTAACCGCTTTAGAACTGACCTGGCAGCCAAAATTCAAGATTGTTACATCGCCTGCCTGCAGTTTTAATGGCACATTCAGCGACATGGTTGGGTTATAGCCCTGCGGAATCGCCATGCTGACGTTGTAATCCCCTTCTGGCACATCTTTGAAACACAGCGGGTTCTCTCCCGCGCTTGTGGAACCGGTCAGGTTGGTTTTTCCCATGCGGTCGGTGATGCTGACCGCCCCGCCAGCAAGGACTTTCTCATCGCGCTCGCGCAGCGTGTTTCCGTTGGCGTCATCAAACAAAACCACGCAAACCTGAGCCGTGCCGGAATTCCCCATCGACGGCAGCAAAGGCGTGGGTGTGGATGTGGGTCCAGACGGCGTGGGCTGCTGCTGGGTCACCCGCCCGATCAACAATTCCTGCCCGGCGCGCACCACGCAGGCGCTGTCGAGGTTGTTTAACAGCCGCAGTTCTTCGATCTTGACGCCGGTGAGCAGGGAAATGCGCGTGCAATTGTCGCCGGGTTGGACGACATAAATAATCCTGCCATCCGGCAAAGGAGTGGGAGTCTGATAAGGGGTCTGCGCCAGCCCGCTTCGGCTGACCGGCGCTGCCAATAGCATCAGCGCCGCGCAAAGCACTGCAACGATCAGCCATTTTTGTATGCAAGCCTTCATGGTGATTCCTGTTCAGGGCGATTATAACACCCTTTGCCTGATCTACAGACGAGAGTTCAGAGGCATCGCACCATTGGCGGGCGCGGCTGCGGTGCGGCAGCCTCCGCGATGGTTGTAGGGGGCGCTTTGTTGCGCTCGCGGGGCGACACAGGGGGGGCAGGTTGGCGATATAGGATAGTTCCCCGTACTTCTGCCCTGAACTTCTGTTTGCGCCTTGTTTTTAATTGGGATTTTCTTTACAATCAAAACAATCATCCGGTCGCGGCGAAAGGGATGGAACATACATGGCAGAGATTGAGAGTGTGTTACGGGTGATGCTGGGCGCGACCCTGCTGCTGGTTGCCAGCATCGCATGGTACTACCTGGCGCAGCGGCGCATGGCGTGGTGGGCATATTGCCTGTGGGGCATGCTCGCCCTGCTGCTGCCGCTGATCGGAGCAATTTTGGTTATTCTCAGCCGACCAGGAACCCCGCGCAGCAGCCAGAGCTGAGGCATGAACCCGGCGGACTGCGCTGCGCATGCTGAACTGCGCAAGCCGCAGCCCGCCTGAGAGGAGGCAACAATGCGTCAAGATCGATTTCTCACCGCCATCCTGGCGGGAATTGGTTTGCTGGTGGTGGTTTCGTTGATCGTTTATTTCACCCGGCGCACATCCATTGACTATGTCAATGACGAATCGCCAAAGGGCGTGGTTCAAAATTACCTGGTTGCGCTGCAAAAGCAGGACTACCAGCGGGCGTTTGACTACCTGGCAAACGAGACAAACAAACCGGAACTTTTCCGCTTTCAGCAAGACATGATCATGCGCCAGGGCGAGATCAGCCGCACCAGCCTGGAGATTGGCGAATCGACCGCCAGCGGCAGCCAGGCAATGGTGCAGGTGGCGATCCTGCGCGTGCAAAGCGGCATCTTTAGCGAGACCTATCGCATGACCGATGCAGCCCGCCTGACCCAGGAGAATGGCAAGTGGAAAATTGTTTCGTTTCCCTATCCGTTCTGGAGTTACGACTGGTATCAGATTCCCCCAGAAAAGCTCAACCCGCCAGTGCGGTAAATCACAGAGGAGGCGAATATGCGCACCGTCAGGCGGCTCTATTTCTATGCTGTGGCTTTGATCAGCCTTCAGATCACCATTTGGGGTTCGGTCAACCTGATGCGAACCATCTTTTCCGGGCGCACCCTGATCGGCGAAGCCAGCCTGCTGGCTACCGGGCTGTCACTGGTGCTGGTCGGCGTGCCGGTCTTTTTTATTCACTGGTCGTGGGCTCAACGCGAAGCGCGGCGGGATGAGGAGGAACAAACCAGCCGCATCCGCGCCATTTTCCATTACAGCGCGTTGATGTCGGTGCTAATTCCGGTCGTTTACGCCGTTTTAGCCATCACCAACCGCGGGGTGATGACCCTCCTGGGCATTTCTGCCCGCTCTGCGCTGTTTGGCGGCAACCAGACCAACCTGGATAACCTGATTGCCATCGTGGTCAACCTGGTGGCGCTGATCTACCTGTCGCTGATCCTGCAGCGCGACTGGTTCAGCGCCCCCGCCGGGCATTTTTTAGCCGAAACCCGCCGCCTGTACCGCTACCTGTGGGTGTTGATCGGGCTGATTTTGCTGGTCGGCGGGTGCGTTGGCTTGCTGCGCTACCTGTTCACCTTTGGTTTTGAACCCCAACAAATCAGCGCAGTCTCGCTGGGAAATGGGCTGGCGCTGGCGCTGGTGGGCATTGCGCTGTGGACAAGCTGGTGGCTGGTGGTGCAGCGTTCATTGAACGACAACAGCGAACGCCTGTCGCTGCTGCGCCTGGGCGTTCTCTACCTGATTACCCTGTCAGCGGTGGTGGTGGTATTGACCAACAGCGGACTGGCGCTGGCGGCGGTCATGCGGTGGGCGCTGGGAGCAGCCACCACCTGGGCATCCTTTATGAGCGAAAACGGCGCTTCCTTCGCCCTGGCGATTGTGCTGGGCGTGGTATGGGCGTATCACGGCGGCATGTTGACCCGCGAGATGGCAGCGCTGCCCGATCAACCGCGCCGGGCGGCGCTGCGGCGGTTGTACTACTCGCTGCTTTCGCTGATGGGGCTGGCAACAACTTTTTCCGGCATCCTTGTGGTGCTGTTTTTCCTGGTGGAGGTGGTTTTTGGGGCGGTGATCATCGGCAATTTGCGGGATGCGATCAGCGCCGGGGTGGCGCTGCTGGTGGTGGGGGTGCCACTCTGGCTGCGCACCTGGCATCATCTGCAAGCCGAAGCCAGCGAACGCACGGCTGCTGGAGACCGCGCGCGCCAATCGGTGCTGCGCAAGGTGTATCTTTACCTGGTTCTGTTTGCCGCGGTGGTGGGAGGCATGGTAACCGCCGGGCAGTGGCTCTATTCGATCTTTAACGCCCTCCTCCAAAACCCCGAACCGGATTTTTGGCGGAATTTTTTCCTGCAGCTGCGGGTTGTGGCAACCATCCTGGTCTTTCTGGTCTATCACCTGCAGGTGCAGCGCAGCGATGGACGGCTGGCGCAGCAGGCATTGTTGGAACAGCATGGGCGGTTTCCGGTGCTGGTGGCTGCCAGCGGACCAGAACAGGATTTCGCGCGCCTGCTGCAGGTTGAACTGCAGCGCCAGGCGCCGGGTATTCCACTGACTGTCGTCGAATTGAGCGAAATCCGCAGCGCTTCACCCGCCGCCGCCGTGGTGCTGCCCTCGCGCCTGCTGGTTAACCTGCCGCCAGAACTGCGCGACTGGCTGGAGGCGTTCAGCGGCGAGCGCCTGGTGGTGCCGCTCGACCAACCCGGCTGGACATGGCTGGGGCAGGGCAAGCGACCGCTGTCCGAGCTGGCAAAAGAGACTGCCCGCGCTTTGCGCCAGCTTGCCGAAGGCGAAACGGTGCGCCCGGGTCTCTCCACCAGCCCCTGGATGGTGGTGGGGTACATCCTGGCAGCGCTGTTTGGCTTGCAGCTGCTGTTCGTCCTGTTCGCGCTGGTTATGTCGGTCATGGGAAGGTAAGAACGAAAGCATAAAGCACATACCGCTTTGTTATTGGATCATTTAGATTTATTCAAGCAGCGATTGATGAGCGGATGTTTCTGCTGCCCAGGTTAGGGAAAAAGAAAAAAGCCATCCATTCCCCAGGCAGAGGATTTTTTACCAGTCCTCCCCCAACCAAAGATAGGTCTTCAAAAAATCGTCCCGATTAATTCCGCGTTTAACCATAAATCATAAACGCCAACGGACACCAGAATGATTCCACCGACCGCGTTAATTGCTCTGGAGTGTACAGCAAAAAACCGCACAATTTTCTTCTGAATCACTCCGGCGAAAAAGGACAGCACCAACAAAGGAGAACCAAACCCAAGACCAAACCAAAAAAATGCCAGGAAGGTGGTTAAAGCCTCTTGAGCGTTAAGCGAAAGGGCAAAAATCGCCACGACCAAAGGTCCTGAGCAGGGTAAGGCGATCGGACCATACAGGAAACCGTAAAGATAGGCATTCAAAAACGGGTGTGATAACAGCGGGACTTTAATCTGAGGTAAGCTTTTAAAGATGTTTACATTAAGAAGCAACAAAATTCCAAGGGAAATAATGATTAAATCAGCAATCGGGATAATTACCCTGAGCGCACTGCCAATTGAAATGGAAAGTAAGGCAATTCCTGCGCCTAGAATTAGCATCATCGTTAAGACACCCGCCAGGACAAAAAAGCCTAAAAAGTATCTTCCGCGGCTGGACTGCATTTTTTCTTGACCGCCGCTGAGATAGGCTAAAAAGCCGGGGTAAAGTGGAAACACACATGGGCTGCCTGTGGCGAGAATGCCAATCGAAAAAGATGTAATCCAGGTTTCTATTGTCATTTTCAATGTCCTTCAGAAAATTAAGGTTGATGGGATCACAGGTAAGCACCCTTTACCTGCGCCTATCCTCAAGGCGGGTTGTTATTTCTCATTCAGATAAGGCTCAAGCGCCTTCTTGAGGTCTTCAGCGCTTTTTATTCCAAAGGGTAATGGGTGGGCGGTGCCTTTTCGGTCAATGATCAGCATTGGGGTGGATGGAGGGTTTAAAAATTGGCTTCCATAAAGCCTGCTCAATTCGCGAGAAACTTCAGGGGGCGAAACAACATATAGACCAACAAAACCGTTTTTTTCTGAATATTCTTTTAAAGATGCTTCATTCTCCTTTGAATCAATATCGAGAACAACGCTGGCAAAATCTTCACGTTTTCCGAGCATACCATGCAGGGTTTTAACCTGTGTTTGCTGCTGAAGACAATTAGAGCACCATTGCGCCATAGTCTCCAAAAGAATAACCTTGCCTTTTAGCGATTGGATGGTGAAATTCGTCCCGCTATTGACATCCTTAAGGGAGATCGTGTACCAGCCTGGGATATCGGGCGCGGCGGTCTCAGTTGGCTTTCCGCCAGCCGCCGGCACACTGGTTTTTTTCTCAAGATCGGCTGCGATTGGTTTCGTAGCGGCGTTCGTTTCAGCCGCTTTTTGTGTCACCGCAAGGGGTTGGGAAGGGGATTCGGCGGCACAGGCAGCAAGAATCAGGGATACAATCATCAACAACACGGCAGCTTTGTGTATATTTTTCATCTTATTCCTCCTGTTTGATTGAGATTATAAACCAGATGTGCCGAATTTGCTGTATCACCAGCATTAAGGCTTGTTAATGAAATGTGTTCGTCCGCCCCTATCAAGAGATCCTGCAGAACAAACACCTCTCTTCAGGGTGAACGCATGGGATGTCAGCCATTTGCCGCTTTTCTCTCCAAAGGGCAGGGGCGGGCTGCTTTCCAGTGGATGGTTCAATTATTTGCCGTCGCGGCGTACGCTTGCAGCGCGGCAGCCCCCAAGATGGTTGTGGAGGTTGCTTCACTGCGTTCGCCGCAGGCGCTCGCGGCGACAGAATGTCGGCGACAGAATGTCGCCGACAGAATGGCGACGAAATAGATTTCGTAATTCCCCAATATCTATGATGCGTTTACCCTGATCTCAATTTTGCTTTTAACCTTCTCTTAAAATATGCTATACTTTTGTCAAATTCAAACCGGGGTGAGGGATTGATGAAAATTTCAGTTTCACAGCAACAACTTGCACATGGATTAAGTGTGGTTTCTCGCGCCGTAGCGCCGCGGACATCGCTGCCGGTGCTTTCCAATGTCTTGGTCGCAACCGACGAAGGCAGGCTGCGCCTATCTGCCACCAACCTCGAATTGGGAATCACCTGCTGGATTGGCGCACAGATCAGCGAAGAAGGGTCGATTACCGTGCCAGCCCGCACCTTTTCTGACCTGATCAACACCCTGCCCAACGACACCGTACAACTGGCTGTCAACAGCCGCACCCAGACGATCAACGTCCGCTGCGGCGGTTCAAACACCGACATCAAAGGAATCGACGCGCAGGAATTTCCGCCCATCCCGGTGCCGGATTTGGAAGACGGCGTGGAGTTGAAAGTGTCGGAATTTAAAGAGATGATCCAGCAAGTCGCGTTTGCCGCCTCGTCCGACGACGCCCGGCCGGTTTTACAGGGCGTGATGGTGACCGTGAAAGACGCCGAGATCACCCTGGCGGCAACGGACGGATTTCGCATCTCGGTGCGCAAATCGGCGCTGGCTGCCACGGTGCGCGCGCCCCTCACGGCGATCATTCCGGCGCGGGCGCTCAGCGAACTGGCGCGCATTGCCTCCGACGGCGAAGAAACAGTAACGATGGTCATCCCGCAAGGGCGCGGGCAGGTCATCTTCCACCTGAAAGATGCCGAACTGGTATCGCAGTTGATCGACGGCAATTTCCCCGATTACCGCGCCATCATCCCGCGCAATTTCAAGACGCACACCATCATCGCAACTGCCGCATTCCTCAAAGCCTGTAAGCAGGCGGAGATCATTGCCCGCGAAAGCAACAATGTCATCCGCATGAGCATCGAACCCCACACCGACACCCCGGGAGAAGTGGTCATTTCCGCCCAATCCGAATCAACGGGATCGAGCGAGGTCAAGGTTGATGCCAATATCGATGGAGCGGGTCTGGTAATTGCATTCAATGTGCGCTTCTTGCGCGAGGTGTTGGATGTCATCAAGACCCCCAATGTGGGCTTAGATACCAACGCCAACAACACCCCCGCCATGCTGCGCTCGCTGGGAGATGAAAACTTCATGCACGTGATCATGCCCATGCACCTTGGGTAATTGAGAAATAAGGATAAATCAAGAAGGATATTCAGGGGCGGGCAGCAACTCCCGCCCCTGATTGCAAAACCCGTATGACGTTCGCATCCACTTCAACCGACCGATTGCTAAGCATCATCCTCGCGCTCAGCCAGTACCCCATCCTGAGCACGCGCATCCGCGCCCGCATGCGGCGTGAATTATTCGCGCGGGGTGTGATTCAACCGGCGCAATTTGAAGCGGAAGTGCGCGAGATGGCAATCCGCTCGCAAGAACGCGAGGGGCTGCGCAACCCTTACGGAGAAGAAGCCGCCGAGACCTGGGAGATGCGCCTCAGCCGCGTGCGCGACCAGCTCACCGACCTGGTGTTCAGCCAGCACCTCACCTTTGATTTGTTCCAGACCCTGGTGCGCGAAACACTGGGTGAGCGCGGCATCGATGTCAAAAGTTTCGCGTTATCGATCAACCCCGAACTGGCGCCGCTTGAGCTGGTTTTTGAACATGCCTTTACCATCGAGCGGATGCCGGCTGCTGAACGCGCCGAGTTTGAACACCGCCTGAAGGAATCGAAGGTCGTGTTGATCCGCGCGCTGATCAGCGACCAATTGCGCTATATCAATGTCGCCAAAGAATGGTTCACCACCTCTGACCTGGCGGAGATCCGTCGGCGCAAAATTGGACCAGGGCGGATTGGCGGCAAAGCCGCCGGGATGCTGCTGGCGCTGCGCATTTTGAACGAAACCGCCGGTGAGGAACTTTGCAGCAGCCTGCGCGCCCCCGAATCGTACTACGTCGGGGCAGACATGATTTACACCTTCATGGCGATTAACAATCTGGTGCATTGGAATGACCAGAAATATAAGAGCGAAGATCAGATGCGCGCGGAATTTCCCCAAATTCAAAAGGAATTTGAGGCGGGTCAGTTTCCCCCCGATATCCTGGAGCGGTTAGAAACGCTGCTGGCGGGAGTGGGCAGCAAACCGCTGATCGTGCGCTCTTCGAGCCTGCTGGAAGACAACTTCGGCACGGCGTTTGCGGGCAAATATGAAAGCATTTTCCTGCCGAATCAGGCGTCGCTCAAAGAAAACCTGCGCGCGCTGACCCGCGCCCTGGCGCGCGTGTATGCCTCCACGCTCAATCCCAACGCGCTGGTTTACCGCCGCAGCCGCGGACTGCTCGATTATGACGAGCGCATGGCTGCCTTGATCCAGGTGGTGGAAGGTGAACAGTTTGGCAGGTATTACCTGCCGCACGCAGCGGGGGTGGCGTTTAGCCGCAACCTTTACCGCTGGGCGCCGCAGATCAAGCGCGAGGACGGTTTTGTGCGCCTGGTATGGGGGTTGGGCACGCGCGCGGTGGACCGGGTGGGCAACGACTACCCGCGCCTGGTCGCGCTCAGCCACCCGCTGCTCCGCCCTTCCAACGACGCCAATTCGATTCGCCGCTATTCGCAGCAATATGTGGACCTGATCGACCTGGCGGCAAATCAACTGGTCTCGCTGCCGATCCACGATGTGCTCACCTCACGCTATGCGCCGCTGCGCTACCTGGCGCAGTTGGACGAAGACGGCTATTTTGTGGCGCTGCGCAGCAACGTGATCAACGGTGATCCGCGCCGCCTGGTGCTGACCTTCGATGAATTGCTGCGCCGCACGGCGTTTGCCGAACGTATGCGCACGATCCTGCAATTGTTGGAGAAATATTACCGCGCGCCGGTCGATGTCGAATTCACCCTGCATCTGGATGATATTCCAAGCGGCAAACCCGCCCTCAAAATCACCGTGCTGCAGTGCCGCCCGCAAAGCCATCTGCAGGCAACCGAGCAAGCCGCTCTGCCGGTCAACATCACGCCCGGCGACATCATCTTTTCCACCCGCTTCGTCGTGCCAGAAGGGACGATTTCGAACATTGAATACGTCGTTTTCGTGCCGGTGGAAGGCTATCTTTCGCTGCCGAACCTGGAAGCGCGTTTTGAGCTGAAACGGGTCATTGGACAATTAAACCGCGCCCTGGAGAAAACCCAATTCATCTGCGTTGGTCCGGGGCGCTGGGGCAGTTCCAACTCTGACCTGGGCGTGCCGGTGGATTACAGCGATATTTATCATACCCGCGCCCTGGTGGAACTGGCAGGGCAGGGTATTGGCGTTGCCCCCGAACCTTCGCTGGGCACCCATTTTTTCCAGGACCTGCTCGAATCGCAGATCTATCCGCTGGGGGTGTACCTGGATGACCCCAGCAGTGTCTTTAACCGCGACTTCTTCTATAAGACCCCAAGCTGCCTGGGAGAATTTCTCCAGGTGGACGAATCGCTGCACAAAGCGCTGCGGCTGGTGCGGGTCAGCGATTTTCGTCCCGGGGCGGCGCTCAAAATTGTGATGAGTGACGAAAAGAGCCAGGCAGTCGCGTTCTTAACCGGTAATTCGACAACCGCCGGATAAGTCAGCCCGCCGGGCTTGCATGCCATCAGGCGGGATTGCAGCCGTTGATAAACAAACGTTTACACAGACTGCCGCCAGATAGGATACAATTTGCCAGAAATGCCCGGCAGCCTTAAGTGTGATTACCCAGCCTGGTGGATATGAAAATCAGCCCTGCCCTCCCTTCTTATGTGATCAAGAGCCTGTACATTGCCCTGGCGGTTGGGTTTTTCTTCCTGTTGTTTACCGCGCTGGATGTGCCTCTCCAGCCGATGGGGTATGCCCTGGAAACCTGGCAAATGGAAAAAAGCGGCAGCCAACAGGAAATCCGCCTGCCCTACATTGAGAGGATCGAGCAATCGGTGAATCAGATCAGCCTGCGCACCCATTTCCCGCGGCTCGCTGTGGACACGCTGGTTCTCCCGCGACCTTGCGGCAACGCGTTCCAGGTGCGGCTGAACGGCGCGTTGATTCACCAGACGGGCGATATGGACACCCCCACTGCCAATCTCTGGAATTCCATTCACCTTATCCAGCTTCCACCCAATCTACCAGCCGAAAATACGCTCGAAATCCGCCTGATCAGTGTGAGCTTTTGCAGTGGAATCAGCGCTGTGCCTTACCTTGGCGTGTACCCCCAACTGATTGGGTGGGTCATGTTAAAAAACTGGATCTACAGCGAGCTGGTCATCTGGAGCGCGGGTGCCGCTTTCATCGTTGGGCTCATATCGATTTTCATGGCGAATATCCGGCGGCAAAAATTTAGTGTTGAGTTGTTCATGGGGCTGGCGCTGCTGTTCAGCGTGATATATGCGCAAGATATGGTGTTTCGCCTGACCACCGGCAGCCTGACCGCCTTTTTGACCGCCAAAAAGGTCTTTATGATCTCCGGTTACCTGGCAAGCATTGCTTTTGTCCTGGGGATGGAAAAATACCTCATTGCCCGCCTGTCACTCAGCCGCTGGGTCGTCATTCCTACCGCCGTCAGTATTCTCGTCTTAGCGCTGGCGCCAACCTTGATTGCGTTGTCTTCGATCCTGCAGTTCACCAACCTGGCGCTGTCGCTCAACCTGCTTGCCGCTGCCTTGCTCATCCTGGGCAAATACCGCAACCAGCCCTGGCTGCTGATGATCATGGTGCTGCTCAGCCTGTCTCTCTTGCAAATGGCAGCTGCCATTCCCCTCAGGTGGACAAACCCGCTGGTAGCGCCCTATATCATCCTGTTCAGCACGGTGCTGTTTGGGGTGCGCCTGATTATCGAATTCAGCCGCCTTTACCAGGAGAATATCCTGTTGCAGCGCGACGCCCAAATCGACCCGCTGACCGGCGCGCTGAACCGGCGCGTGCTGCGCAATTTGCATATTCACCTGCACGATTACCTGGTGATGATTGACCTGGATCGCCTGAAAACAATCAATGACACGCTGGGGCATGCCTTGGGGGATCAACTACTGATACATTTCACTCGCACTGCCAAACGCAACCTGCGGCAAAATGACCTGATCATCCGGCTTGGAGGAGATGAATTTTTACTGGTGTTGGATTACATTCCCAAAACGCCAGCCGGTCTGGCTGAGGTGAAAGCCATATTGGAGCGCATTCAGCAGCAATTAGCGGCGGATCATCCGGACTTACGCCCGAGTTTCTCGTATGGCATCGCTGCGGCGCAAGAGACGCTTGAAGAGACGCTGGAACTGGCGGATCAGAAAATGTACGCGATGAAGAAAAAAACCCCTCCACCCGGCAACTGACCGCCTCACCCGCCTCAGGCAGCCGCGCTTCTACGGTCGCTTGCAGCCCGGCAGCTCCTCCAAGATGAGCCGGGCTTCCGGTAGGTCAGGAGTGATCGCCAGGGCATTCTGCCAGGCGCGGCAGACCGCCATCTGGAGGCGCGCTTCTGACAGCAGGCGCAGGGATAGATCTTGCGCGGCTTGCCAGTGTTCGGCGCGGATGAAAACCTCGATCAGCAGCAGCAGTTCGGCAGGCTGAGCGGCAGATATTCCTCGTTCGATTGCCTGGTCGCTCAACGCGGCGGCGCGCTGCCAGTCTTCCTGCTGACGCGCCAGGCTGATCGATTGAAAGAAGTAGCACCAGTCGCGCTCCGGCTGTGGGAGAAAGGCGGGAGGCTGGGCAGGCGCAGCAGGCGATACGTCAATACGCTCCGGGCGGGAATATACCAACGCGTCCGAGAAGGCGTCGGAAAGGCGCAGCCCTTCCGCGTCATCCGGTGTCAACACGCGCAGACAGCCCGGCGGTTCAAATGCGATAAAGATCAGGTCGCTGGCTTTGCCTTCATACACCAGCGTCCCATACGCCACGCGGATCGGGAAATCGGGGTTTGAAAAATCCACCTGCCGGTTTTGTAATTTGTAAAAATCAAGCACGCGATAAGGCACGCGCGGCGTGGTTAACTGCGGGGCATACGTCCAGTTGAGGAGGGGTGTGAGAAAATGATCAACATGCACATTGAAAGGGGAGGTATCCATCACCAACGCTGCGCCCGGCTGCAACCCGGGCATCCGCCAGGCGAGCTGCCAGTAAAAAGAACGCTGCAGTTCCCACTCCTTGAGATACAGGCTGTTGTTGGAGAAATTCTGTCCAGCCGACGCTCCAATCAGCGCTGCCGCCAGAGCCGCTGGCAGGAACGAAGCCAGGGTCTTCGGACGAGAGTTTTGTCCGATCCTCCATGAGGCAGGCTGGAACACGCTGGCAGTTTTCAGCGCTGGGATGGTTGAGCGGTGTTCCAGCAGACTCTGCAGCGCACCCAGCACTCCTGCTGTCAACAGACACGCGCCGGGCGCAAAGGAGAGGGTCGCACGATCCCAGGGGAATTCCAGGCGCACCGGCAGACCGGTTACCCAAAAAGGGATACCGGCAGTCAGCAGGGCAGCCAGCCCCAGCGAGGCAATTTGCAAAGGCGCGCGGAGGGCGGCATAGCGCGGCTGTCCCGCTTCCATCGGGTTTGTGGGCGGCTCCTCACGCGCGGCGCGCAGCGCCAGGAAGAAGGCAGGCAGGCTGGCTGCCAGGCTGATTGCCGCAAAAGCCAGCCGGGCGCGACCGCCAACCGGCAGGCGCAAAAGGCTCATCCAGACGCCAATTGCAGTGGTAAAGCCGTCGCTGACCACGCGGCGCCCCAGCTCGACCAGCGCGCTCACTGGTTGAACCGCCAGATCGTTTAGCAGGGCAGGTTGATAGGTGGGAAAACGCACTGCCCAGACCCGCCAGCCGAGAAAGACGAGGATCACGATCAGAAACGGCAGGTAATATACGGCTGCGCGGCGCAGTCTGCCAACCAGATGCTCTTGTAGATCGCTGCGCCGCAGCCCCAGCCATAAGACCGCCAGGCGGATCATCTCCAGCCCGAAGAAATATTCGATAAAAAAGATATTCAGGGATAGCAGCAGAGAAATCCCATACAGCCAGGCGGCAGAACGGCTGCGCAGCGCAGAGAGTGAGGCGTACAAAGCCAGGTAAGAAAGCAAAGCCAGCCCCAGGACGATGAAATGGGGGTAATACTCAACCGCCAGTTGTTGCTGCTTGAATGCCGGGTACACTGCCAGCAGCAACCCCGCCCAAAGCGCCGCGCGCGGACACTCTCGAAAGACCATGCGCACCAGGCAATAGAGCAGGCAGGCATCCGCTGCGCGCAGCAACAATAGCAAAGCGTGAAAAAGCCAGAATTGTGTCCCCACCAGCGCAGAGACAGCGGCGAAAATATAAGCCCCAGCCGGACGAACCCAGGAGATAAAGTCCACCACTCCGCGGAAGCCCTGCAGATGGTTGAGATACACAAACGGCCAGTCGTCGCCGTGCAGACCCAGCCAGGGAATATACAGCCCAAAGGAGAGCAGGCTTAGCCAGAGGATCAAGCCGGGCAAGCGCCAGTCTGATAAACATCCTGCACGGAAAAGGCGTTTCATGAATGCGCGTGGGGCTGAGACAAGAACTTTCAATTCTTTGGGATGGTTGGAGCATGGGATGGATTAACGCACCCGTAGTATAACCGAAAAAAGCCGGCTGCGGGAAGGGACGGTCTTATAAAGTGGAGACCGCTTCACTCCGATCACGATGACAGGCGCATTACCACTGAAAAAGAGGAACAGTTATTCCCTTAACAGGAGCGGAAGCGCCCTATTTCTTGATTGGAGTGGGGGTAACAGTCTTAGACGGCGTCTTAGACGGCGTCGTAGACGAAATCTTAGGCGGTTCCAGGAGCGTTTTGGTTGGGGTGGGGGTAAAGGTGGGCTTCAACGAGGATGAAGCCGTTTTGGTAGGCAGCCAGATGAGCGTGCGAGTCGGTGTTTTGGTCGGCAAGAGGATGATGCGCGTGGGGCGTTTGGTGGGGGTGCGCGTAGGAGAAGCGATAACCGGCGCTTTTGTGAATGTGCTGGTTGGCTGCACAATGACCGGCGCAGGGGTTTTGCTGGGCGGCAGGGGAGTCAGACTCGGTTCGCCGGTTTTTGTGGGCGCAGGCGTTCGGGTTGAGGATGGTTTGAGCACCACGACGACCTGTTTGGTAGGCAGGCGGGTTGGTGAACTTAGCGGTTCGGTTCGGGTGGGTACCGAGACAGAGGTGGATGTGCCCTTAAGAAGGGGTTTATCCGTCGTTTTGGGAACGGGGGTTTTGATTATCTCAGAGATGGGCAGGGTGGGCTCCAGCGGGCGCTCGTAGCGCGCCAGCCGGTCTTGCGCGGCTTCTTCCGCCAGGCGCAATTGCACCGGCGGAAGCAAAAAGGTCACTTCGTCCGCGCTGTAATTTGCCTGCAAATCGGATCGGAGCGATACTGGCAGCGCCTGCTGCGCAAGCGCACGCCCAGGCGAAAACAGCAGCGTTCCCATAGCAATCAACGCCGCGCACACGGTGAAGATAAAGATAAAATTCCAAAACGAAGGCAGGCGAAAGCGCCCTTGATCAGGTTTCATGATTCACAATGATCGTATCATCAATCGCTTCCTTTTGCCGTAAATTATAGATTAATATCGGCTCCGATTTGCCATGAACCACGCGCTCGCCCAGCAGTTCCAGTCTGAAATCCGCGCGGTGCTCGCCCAATGCCAGATAGGTGGCATGAGAAATCAGGATGCCGCTGCCAGTGAACACCTCACGGGTTAATCCTTCGATCCGCTGGGTAGTATTAACCGTATCGCCGATGATCGTATAATGCAGGCGGTCAGAAGAACCCAGCCCACCGGCAATGACCGAGCCGGTGTTAATGCCAATGCCGGTGATGATCGGCTGATCCCCCCGCTGAATCCTTTGCTCGTTGAGCAAGTCGATCGCCCGCTGCATTTCAATGGCAGTCTGGCAGGCTGCCAGAGCGCTTTGGGTGGGGCTGGCAGGTTGGGGCAGGATGCCAAAGAAAGCCAGCATGGCGTCGCCGTCAAACTTGTTCACCACCCCGCCGCGTTCGCTCACAATCGGCACCAGCAGTTCAAAGTATTCGTTCAGCCATTGGAACACGGTCGCTGGTTCAATTTTCTCCGAAAGGCTGGTGAAACCGCGAATATCCGACATCAATACGGTTGCCACCGCCTCTTGACCTTCCAGGCGCAGGCTGCCGGAACTGAAGGTCTGGCGCAGCTGCTCGCGCACCGCTGGCGAGACAGTGCGCCCCAGCAGATCGCGGTAGATCGAGCCTTCTTGCAGCCCACTGATCATGGCGTTGAAAGATCTCGCCAGGACAGCAATCTCGTCGTTGCCTTTCACATCGACTTTCACTTCCAGGTTGCCGCGCGCCACTTCGGTCGAAACGCCCACCAGGCGCAGCAAAGGCTGGGTGATGATATTAGATAGAAAGACTCCCACCACCACCACCAGCAGAATCCCCAGGGCAGCGAGCAAGAAGATCTGCAATTGCGTCCACCGGCTGGTGCGCACCAGGAACGCTTGCGGCATGGCAATACCGATCACCCCCACATCATCGCCGCCGCGCATCTCCCAAGCGCCTAAAATTTCGACATACCCAACCGACCCCACTCTCAGGGCGCGGGTGAAACTGGCATCAGCCTGGCGCTGCAGCACCTGGTTCACCTGCGGCGCATCCAGGGCAAGCTGATCCAGATCCAACGTCAGGGATGTCGCGAGCGGCTCACCTTGCAGGGAATATAAGGTCGCATCCGCCAGGACTTGTTGGCGAATTTGCGCAGACGCGGTGGCAGTCGATTTGCCCAGCAAGATCACCCCGCTGCGGTTGCCATACTGGTCGAACACCGGTCCGCCGACGTAGATGTAACTTCCCCAGGGGGCAATTCCCAGTCCGGCGAATTTATCGCCGCGCCGATCGGCTTTTCCCTCCAGCACATTTTGCGCCATCTCCCACTGGCGTATTTCTTCGTTTCCAGAAGATGCCAGGTAGGTCTCGCTTTCTTTGCCAAAGGGTTTGCGCAGCGAGAGGACATTGCCCCCCTGCATGTCCAATATTTCGACTGCCTCTTCACCCGTGTTCACCATCAGCGGCAGCACCAGGGCACGCAGGGTTTCGGCATCCTGGGCGGCAATCGCCTCGCCCATGCCCTGGCTGTTGCTGATCAGGCGCAGCGAGGTGAGCAGGCGGTTTTCTTCGCGCACCATCCAGTCGCTGCCCTGTTTACCAGTTGAGACGAGCTGGTTGAGAAAACGCTCCTGCACTGACTCCAGAACCACCTGGCTGACCACGTAAGCGGATGCGAGAGTAAACAACAGCGCCAGCACCAGGTAAGGCAGGGTAATCTTAAAACGGATGGGCATGCCCACCCCCGGCAAGGAATAGCGGGCAGGCGCAGCACGGGCAGAATGCGGCTTTTGGGCAGGTTCGAGTACCCCAACCTTCTCCAGCGCGCCCTCGATCCACGCTGCGGTATAAGGCTGGCGCAGGAAGACCTGCACGCCTTGCTCACGCGCCAGCATCTCGCGCTGCAGGTCAGGAAATTTATTGGTAATGATGATCTTGATGTTCGGAAACTGCTGGCGGGTTTGCCTTAAAAAAGCCAGCCACTCGTTGCCAGGAAAATGGATATCCAAAAACAGCAGATCGGGGTGAACGCGAACCAGCAAACCGCCAACCGCCTCGATCTGCGCGACCTGCCAGGTCTTGTCTCCGCGTTCCTCAAAATAGCGCACCAACGGCTGTGCGCTGCGCGGATCGCTTTGCATGATCAATATGCGAAGTGTCATTCTCCCCCCAGGAACACACCACGATCAGGATAGATATTCGCGCAGGTGGCGGCTGCGCGTGGGGTGGCGTAATTTGCGCAGCGCTTTTGCTTCAATCTGGCGGATACGTTCGCGGGTGACATTGAAATACCGACTGACCTCTTCCAGGGTGTGGTCTTTGCCATCGATTAACCCGAAGCGCAATTCCAACACCTGTCGTTCGCGCTCCGAGAGCACTCCCAACGCATTTTGCACCTGTTCGCGCAGCATCTCGCGCGCGGCGGCATCCATCGGTTCCAGTGCGTCGTCGTCTTCGATAAAATCGCCCAACTGGCTGCTTTCTTCATCTCCCACCGGTCGTTCGAGCGAGACCGGCTCCTCGGCTGATTGCAATATCCGCTGCACCTTGGCGGTCGCCATGTTCCAACGGCGCTGGACTTCGGGGTCAACCGCGATATTTTCGACCTTTGAGCGCAGGATCAACTGCAAGTCTTCATCGGATAACAACCCGGCTTCGAGCGCCAGCTCTTCGGGAGTGGGTTCTCGCCCATAGCGCTGAACCAGGGTGCGCTGTACCCGCAGCAGGCGGGTGATGGCTTCGAACAGGTGAACCGGTATGCGGATGGTGCGCGCCTGTTCGGCAATGTAGCGGCTGATCGACTGGCGAATCCACCAGGTGGCGTAGGTGCTGAACTTAAACCCGCGCGTTGGGTCAAACTTGTTGACCGCCCGCAGCAAACCCAGGTTGCCCTCCTGGATCAAATCCAGGAACGAGATACCCCGTCCCAGGTAGCGCTTGGCGATGCTGACCACCAGGCGCAAATTGGCGCGCAAAAGGGTCTGGTTGGCTTCTTCGGCGCAGTTCGCAATGGCATTCATTTCGTTGGCAAGTTGAAAATCGCCGGGCAGCATCCTGGCAAATTCATCCACGTTGGGCAGGTCATTGTGCTTCTGAATATAGGTCATTAATTGAGCGGCAGTTTCCGCGGGGAGCAGGTACATGCAGAGATACACCCGGAAAGCGTCTGCCACAACGCGATCCCAATCGGTATCGCGCCCCCACTGCCCGTTATTGTCCAGGTAATGGCGCAGCACAGAAGGCAGCTCGGTTTGCCATTGCTCGCGCAGGTTTTGGGCTTCGGAGAGAATCAGGCTCAAGTCTGGGATATCACCCGGCTGGTTGGCGCTTTTTTGGCGCGCTTCAAAAACCCGGTGATCCTCTTGCCAGCGCTGCCAGGCGGTGATCATCTCTTCAGCAATCAGCAGGAAAAGCGAGCGATAATTTTTGCCGCGCGGTTTGTTCTCTGCCAGTTTCTCGTATTGTTCCCGTATCCAGCGGTCGCCCTCAATACGTGTCGCCAGGCGAAACTCGCTGTCGGCTGAGAGCAGATTGATTTGCCCAATTTCTTTGAGGTAGAGTCTGACCGGGTCTTCGGTCAGTTCCATGCTGATCGCAGAGGTGTCGAGGATATCGATCGGCTCTTCCAGGTTGATTTCCTGCAAGTCTTCTCCGCGTTCGAGGATCGGTTCTTCGATGTCGATGGGATCAGGGATGTTATCAACGGCGCTGATAACCGCGCCGCCGTCGGCGCCGCCATCGGCGCCGCCCTCGGCGAACGCATCGATCAATTCATCCCCAATGGGAGGTGGAGTGCGATCAGCCCTTGGCGAAGGACTAATCTTCGATCGAGAAGCCTGGGAGGAGCGCGCGGCGTTTTCAGCTCTCCCGGCTGGTTTTGAACCAGAATTGGCGGTATTCTGGCTGGTCCTGGCGGGTTTTTCCGCAGGATTGTTCAGGGGGGCGGTCTTCTTTCTTGGCATGGGTTAATCATACCATAAATGTCTACTCTGTCTGTCCAGGGGAACGTATGGCTTTATCCAGGCGCTGGCGTATAAGCGTTAACTGCATTACCATCTCTGAATACGCCTCGCGCGGCAGGTCACCGGCGTCGCGCATTTCTTCCTGTAAAAACCGGATTTGAGACAGGCTGTCTTTAACCCGTTCCAGGCGCAGGCGCAACAGGGTGAATGCCAGGTCTTCCACCAGCTTTTCGGCAGTCGGCTCACCCTTAGGAAGCGGCTCAAGGAAATGCTGCACCCGCTCGCGCAGGGGTTCGGGCGTATGTTCCTGGATAAAAAGCAGCGGTTCCATGTCTTCCTGCTCGAGCGATTGCTGCACCAGGCGCGCTAACAATTGGTGGTCGGTGGATTCAAAATCATGGTGCGAAAAACGTCCTAAACCGGCGCGCTGCAACCAACGGTCGAGTTTGTAGATGTTTTCGGGATTGCGCAGCAGCAAACGCAGGCAATGAGACTCCAGGAGGTGAGCCGGGCGCACGGTTTGCAAGATCGGCGCCTGCCGTTTCGCAGCGCCGGGCTGGCTGCTCGCAGGATAACGGCGGCGGGGCTGGCGGGGGGCTGGCGCTGCGCCGCTGCCCAGCAGAGAGCGCTCGTCCACGCGCAGCAGGCGCGCCAGCCGCTGGCGGTAATCCTCGCGCTCCACCGCGTTTGGCACATCCTCAATCAGCGGCAGCACCTGAGATGCAATGGAACTTTTCACTTTTGGATCGTCCAGGTTCTGCCCGGCTGCCAGGGTTTGCATGACATGAATGACCACCGGCTGGGCAGCCTCCAGAATTTTCGTCCATTCCTGCAGGTCGCGCCGCACAATTTCATCCGGGTCCTGACCTTCAGGCAGGGTCGTTACGCGCAGGTCGGCTTCCAGGCGGGCTTCATGGCGCAGCAATCCGCGCGGGTCAAACGCCAGCTCCTCGCTATGGTCCAGCGCCTGACGCGCTGTTTCCAGCCCACGCAAGGTAGCTTTTTGTCCGGCAGCGTCGGCATCCAGCGCCAGTACCATGCGGCGGGTGTAACGTTTCAACAGCCTTAATTGTTCTTCCGTCAGGGCAGTGCCCATCGGCGAGACGGTGTTGGTAAAACCGCCCTGATGGAGCATAATCACGTCCAGGTAACCTTCGACGATTACCACCTGGTCTTTGGCGCGGATGGCGCGGCGCGCCTGGTCGAGTCCATATAACAGGCTGCCTTTATCAAACAGCGCGGTCTGCGGAGAGTTGATGAACTTCGGTTGATCCTGGGGGTTGAGGATGCGCGCGCCGAACCCTGCCATGCGCCCGGCGGGGTCGCGGATGGGAAACATAATGCGGTTGCGGAAGCGGTCATAGACGCCCTTGCCCTCGGCGCGCTCGGTGACCAGCCCGGCTTCCAGCAGTTCTGCCTGGCTGTATCCTTTCGCGCTGAAATAGCGCAGACCACTTTCCCAGCTATCCGGCGCGTAACCCAGCCCGAAGGTCTCGATGGTGACTTGTGTCAATCCGCGCCGCAGCAGATAATCCAACGCAGGCTTGCCAGCCAGGCTTTGCAGCAGGTTATGGCGATAGAAGGTAACCGCTTCTTCGAGCAGGGTGCGCAGGCGCCCGGTTTTTTCATCTTCGACTTCCCGCTCTGGGGTTTGCGGTTCTAATTGCACCCCGGCTTTTTCCGCCAGATACTTCAGGGCGGTGGGAAAATCCCAGCCCTCTTTTTTCATCACGAAATTGAAGATATCGCCGCCTTCGTTGCATTCACCAAAGCAGCGCCAGTTGTTCGATTCGGGGAATACAACAAACGCCGGGGTGCGGGTGTTGTGATGAAACGGGCAGAACCCAATGTAATTTTTGCCGGTGCGCCGCAGTTGGACCGATTCTGAGACCAGGTCAACCAGTTCAATGCGCGCCTTGATCTCATCTATCGCCGTCATCACAGCCTCCTGGGGTTAATCCGCGCGGTACACCAGCCGCCCGGCGATATACGTGGCAGACACTGTGCATTGCTCATCGAGCAGGACGAAATCCGCATCCGCACCGGGGATAAGCGCGCCTTTTTCCCCGAATATACCCAGCGCTTCCGCCGGGACGCGGGTTGCCATATCGATTGCCTGATGCAAGGACAGCCCGCAGAACGCCGCGATGTTGCGCACGGCTGCTTCCATCGTCAGGATGCTGCCCGCCAGCGCGCCGCCGGGGATGCGGGCTTCGCCGCCCCGCACAAGAATGCGGACGCCGAACAGGTCATAATCGCCGTCTGGAAGCCCCGCGCCGCAAATGGCATCGGTAATCAGTGCCGTGCGGTCAGGGGTCTTGGCGCGCACCACCACCTTGACCGCTGCCGGGTGGAGGTGAACTCCATCCGCGATCACCTGGGCGGTGATCCGGTCATCCGCCAGCACGCCGCCCAATGTGCCGGGCGAGCGGTGATTGAACGCGCCCATCGCGTTGCAGGTGTGGGTTGCCTGGCGCGCGCCCAACTCCACCGCCTGCTGCACCTGCTCAAAGGTGGCGCCGCTGTGCCCAACGGCAAATTCGATGCCGCGCTGCCTGCCCCATTGGATAAACTCCAGCACGCCGTCCATTTCAGGCGCCACCGTCACCAGGCGCACCACCCCGCTCTCCGCCCAGGCGGAATACTCTGCGCGGTCGGGCAGGCGGATGTGCTCCAGCGGCTGCGCGCCGCAGTATGCCGGATTCAAGTACGGTCCCTCCACGTGCACCCCCAGGTGCCGGGCGCCGTCTTCGGGCTGCGGGCAATCCGCCACGTTGCGGATGGCAGCGATCAGCGATTCTTTTGAGGCGCTCCAGGTGGTTGCCAGATAAGCGGTTACACCATGGCGGGCATAGAAACGCGCCATGCGGCGCAGGGCAGACGGCGCGGCTTGCATGGTATCGCAGCCGTCGCCGCCGTGCACGTGCAGGTCGATAAACCCAGGCGAAACGATCTTGCCCTGAGCGTCGATCCAGGCATCGCCGGGTTTGGCAGGCGGGCGCTCGGCTGTAATCTGCACTACCTTGCCGTCCTCGATGATCAGCGCGTGTCCCGGCAGCGCTTCGCCTGGCGCAATAATCGTCCCGCCAAAAACGATCGAACGCATTTTTAAAATCCTTCCAGCAGAGATAAATCCGCAGCGCCCGCTGAAAGCGCTGCGATGCGCTGCAAGGTGCCCAATCGGTTGGCGCGCAGGCGGTCGTCATCCACCATGACCATCACGCCTTCAAAATAGCGGTTGATGACAGGAATAAGCGGGATGAAATTCGTCAGGAAATCATCCACCGAACCAGGTTGGCGGGGAGAATTTTCAGCGGCGATCAACCCCTGGTAAAGCTCTCTTTCGATTGCTTCGACAAAATCCGCCTCCTGCACCGGGTAAGTCTCTTTTTGATCGCGGGTGATGCGCACACAGCGCGCGTAAGCGGGCAGGATGCTGTTCCAATCCGCGCGCGCCACCCAGGCAGAGAGTTGTTTCACCGCGCGGGCTGCGCCAGCCGGGTTGTGGCGCTGCGCCGCCAGCACCGCATCGACCACGTCGTAGCGGTAGCCGAGGTCCATCAAGTAGCTGCGCAATCTGCCAGCAATGAATTCGAGACAGGCAGCCTGGGTATCAGCCGGGGCAGGGATATCCAGCCCTTCGGCTGCCCAGGCGATGCCGCGCCGCAGGTCAAAGTCGAGATCCCATTCGATTAACGATTGCACCATGCCCAGGGCAGCCCGGCGCTGGGCAAAGGGGTCTTTCGTCCCGCTGGGGGCTAACCCCGCGGCAAACAAACCACCCAGCGTATCCAGCCGGTCTGCCAGCCCCACCAGCAAACCCGGTCGCCCGGCAGGGACGGAATCGCCGGTGAAGCGGGGCAGGTAATGCTCATATAATACCTGCGCCACTTCCGGCGTTTCACCGGAATGCAGCGCGTAATAACGACCCATGATGCCCTGTAGGGAAGTCATTTCGACCACCATCTTGGTCACCAGGTCGGCTTTACAGAGATGAGCCGCGCGCAGGGCTGTTCTTTGTTCGTTCTCATCCATCACGCCAAAGTGATTCAACAGGCGCTCCACCAGGTGCTCGATGCGGCGGGTTTTATCGAGCATCGACCCCAGCCTGACCTGGAAGGTCAGGGTGCCCAATCGCGGCAGGAACGCTTCGAGCGGTTGGCGCAGGTCTTCGCGGATGAAAAAGGCGGCGTCGGCAAAGCGCGCCCGGATCACCTGCTCGTTGCCATCTGCCACCACGTCCAGATGCTGATGATCACCGTTGCGCACCACGATAAAATAGGGCAGCAGGCTGCCATCGGCATCTTGCACGGGAAAATAGCGTTGATGTTTCTTCATCACCGATATCAACACTTCTGACGGCAGTTTTAAATGTCCCGCGTCGAAAGAGCCCAAGAAGGCTGTCGGCGCTTCCACCAGATTATTCACCTCTTCCAAGAGCGCCTGGTCGAGTTTTCCGCTGCCACCCACCTGGCGCGCGAGCGCTTCGGCTTGCTGGATGATGACGGCTTTGCGCCGCGCGGGGTCGACCTGAATGCCCTGCTGTTCCAGCATGGCAAAATATGCGCCGAGCGAATGAACTTCAATCTCTTCTGGCTGATAAAAGCGCAAGCCGCGCGTGAGGCTGCCAGACTGCAAACCAGCATATTCAAACGGCAGCACCGTGCCGCCCAGCAAGGCGAACAGCCAGCGGATAGGGCGCGAGAACGCAGCGCCGCTGGCGTTCCAGCGCATGGTTTTGTCAAATTTCAGGCTGGCGATCAGCCCCGGCAATGCGGCAGGCAGGACTTCTGACGCTGGCTTGCCTTTTTCCTGAATGACTGCTGCGGCGTATTGCCCACCGTCGATCTCGCGGATCTGCAGATCGCTCACCTCCAACCCCTTGCTGCGGGCAAATCCTTCGGCGGCGCGCGTGGGCTGCCCCTGGCTGTCGAAGGCGCGGGCTGCTGGCGGTCCTTTGACCACCACCGCGCGCTCCGGCTGCGCCGCTGCCAGCGCCGCCACCTGCGCCACCAACCGCCGCGGTGTGCCCAGGATGCGGATTTCGCCATGCTCCAGGCGCAGTTCTTCAAACAGCGCAGGGACTCGCTCATTGAGTTGGCTCAATGCGCTCTCCAGGTCGGCAGCGGGCAGCTCTTCTACCCCAATCTCAAGGATAAAATCAGCCGGTTGTTGAGGAAAATCTTCCGAATGGGCGGCTTTAGGCGCGGGCTTCACCGCTCCGCGCAGGCGAGAGATGGCAGCGCCCTCGTTCAACCAGGGATATTCCAAAGACTGGCGCTGGTTGAGATAAGCCTCTGAGACGCGGTGCGCCAGTTCGCGCATCCTGCCAAACAGCGCCTGGCGTTCGGTCACCCCCACCGCGCCGCGCGTGTCGAGCACATTGAAGGTGTGCGAACATTTCAAGACATAATCATGCGCTGGCAGCACCAGTCCCGCCGCCAGGGCAGCTTCGGCTTCTGCCTCAAAGAGCGCGTACATCTGGCGCAGGCGTTCCACATCTGCCACTTCAAAATAATAGCGGCTGTGCTCCTGCTCGGCTGCCAGGTTCACATCGCCGTAAGTGCGCTCGTCGTTCCAGCGGAGGTCGCGAAAATTGCGCACGCCCTGCAGCGCCATTGCGATGCGCTCCAGCCCATAGGTGATTTCCACCGAAACCGGGTTCAACACATAGCCGCCCGCCTGCTGGAAATAGGTGAACTGGGTGATCTCCTGACCGTCCAGCCAGACTTCCCACCCTAACCCCCAGGCGCCCAGGGCGGGCGATTCCCAGTTGTCCTCGACAAAACGGATGTCGTGCTGGCGCGGGTCGATGCCCAACGCTTCAAGCGATTGTAGATATAACTCCTGCGGGTTGCCCGGATCCGGTTTGAGGATCACCTGAAACTGGTAGTGCTGCTGCAGGCGGTTGGGGTTCTCGCCATAACGCCCATCATCCGGGCGCACCGAAGGTTCCACATACGCCACATTCCAGGGTTCCGGTCCTAAGACGCGCAAAAACGTGGCGGGATTCATAGTGCCAGCGCCGACCTGGGAATAATAAGGCTGCCAGATCAGGCAGCCCTGGTCTGCCCAGAAACGCTGTAATGTTAACATAATCGATTGAAAATCTAATGGCTGGCTCATCCAGACTCCAAATATAATAAAGATAGCCCGTATTATAAATGATCCTGATGAAACCGATCCCTTTTCCAGCCGGTAAACTCCCCCCCGATTTTCTCGCCGCTTTGCTGGCGCGTTATTCTCCGCGCGACCAGCGTGTGCTGCTCGGTCCCGGCGAGGGGTTGGATTGCGCGGTGATCGACGTGGGCGACCGCCTGCTGGTGCTAAAATCCGACCCCATCACCTTTGTCTCCGACCAGGCGGGCTGGTATGCGGTGCAAGTCAACGCCAATGACATCGCCACCACCGGCGCATCGCCACGCTGGATGCTGGTCACCCTGCTCCTTCCGCAGGGGAATGCCTTCCCTGACCAGGTGGAAGCCCTGTTTGAGCAGGTGAACCGGGCTGCCAGCGCGCTGGGCATCAGCGTGGTAGGCGGGCACACCGAAGTAACACACGGCATCGACCGCCCGATCTTGAGCGCTGCCATGTTGGGCGAGGTGGCGCACGAACGATTGGTGACGCCCAGAGGCGCTGCGCCGGGAGACGCGGTGCTGCTCACGAAAGAGGTTCCAATCGAAGCCGTGTCCATCCTGGCGCGCGAGTTCCCCCGGCGCCTGGCAGGTGCGCTTCACCCCGCCGAGCTGCGCCAGGCGCAGGATTACCTGACCCAGCCGGGCATCAGCGTGGTACGAGACGCCAGCCTGGCAGCCGCCGCCGGGCGGGTAACCGCCATGCACGATCCCACGGAAGGGGGAATCCTGGCGGCGTTGTGGGAGCTTTCGGTCGCCTGCGGCTGCCCGCTCGAAATCGACCCGGCGCTCATCCCGGTATCACCGCTGGCGCAGAAAGTGTGCGCTGCCTGCGGGGTCGATCCACTGGCGGCGATTGCCTCAGGCGCGCTGCTGCTGACCTGCGCAACCGCCGATGCGCAGACGATTCAGGCGGCTTTACGGCAGGCGGGCATTGCCTGCGCGCAGATCGGCGTGGTGCGCTGCGGTGTACCAGCGGTTAAATCAACGGCGGGCAACCTGCTGCCGCGCCCTGCCCGCGACGAGATCGCCCGCTTATTCGATGAAATGCAATCCTAAGCCTGTTGGGCTGGTAATGCCGTCCGGAACTGCTGTTCTAAATCGGGCAGCGAAACCCGCGAGGTCATATCCAGGCTTAAAGGGGTAACAGAGACAATTTTCTGATAGCGCACCGCGTACACATCTGAGTCGGGGCTGACCTCCTCAGGGCGCACCACGATGCGCGCGCTGATACGTCCTTTGTCCTCCCAACTGCCATGGCGCACAACATGCGGGATGAAATAGCGATGATTTGCCTGCCGGGTGATGCGCCAGGGCGTCTCCGGCGTGGCTGTTGCCGGCACTTCCACCTTCAGCAGATCTACATCGTCTGGCAGCGGCGTTTCGAGGATCAACCTGGCAAAGTATTGGGTGAAATGAGCGGCAGCCGTAAATTCGATATCACCGTAACTGTACCAATGCTCTGGATCGACCTCCAGCGAGACCGCCAGCGCCGGGATGCCCATCGCTGCGCCTTCGAGCGCCGCGCCCACCGTGCCAGATACAGTGACACCGGTGCCAACGTTTTCCCCATAATTAATGCCAGACACGACCAGGTCGGGCTTAACCGGCATGATCTCCAGCAGGGCGTGCAGCACCGCCTGGGCAGGGGTGCCGCCCACCGCATAGACCTGCCAGTCCTGCTGGTTGATTTGCAAGGTACTGACTTCAATTCTGCCGTCTGAAGAAGCAGGCGAACTGCGCCCTGTGCCAGACGCCTGTTCGCGCGGCGCTACGACGGTTACAAACCCCAGTTTGGAGAGCGCTGCTGCTGCCGCCCATAATCCTGGCGATTGAATGCCGTCGTCGTTGGTCAATAAAATTTGTTTTCTCATCTTGTTTTCATTATAAGGCGGGTTGGCTCCTGCCCATTTTAAGAGTTTGTTAGCGCTTGATTAAAAAAACCAGCCTTAACAGCTGGTGGAGGTGGTGCCCCCGGCGTGACTCGAACACGCAACCTTTTGCTCCGCAAGCAGACGCTCTATCCAATTGAGCTACGAGGGCATAATGCGAACCAAATATACCTCTGGATGGATAAAACGTCAAGACCGAAATTCTGAAGTTCAGCCATGAGTTTGGGGTATTGTCGTGGTGGAGGCTGCATCCCTGCATTCACAACGACAAATAGCGGGCGGCAGAGGACAATCGCTGCCCGAACTACTGCCGTTTGTCTGAACTTCAGCCAAAATTATTACAGTTCGCCAAAAACTACCATCTATTTCGATATTCGAGTAAAATCAAAACGGTGCAAAGGAGACAAAACTCTCATTATGAGCCACATCTGGTCCCCCTGGCGGATGGCATACATTATGAACCATGAAAAAACGGCTGACTGCATTTTTTGCAAAGCGCTCCTTGAAGAAGATTCCCCGCAAAACCTGGTTGTTTACCGCGGAAATACGGCTTTTGTCATCTTGAATCGCTTTCCATACACCAGCGGGCATCTGATGATCGTCCCGAATGAGCACCTCGCCACCCTGGAACAACTTTCTGATGCGACTCTGCTCGAAATGATGCAATTAACCACCCGCGCCATGCGCATTTTGCGCGAGCTTTACCACCCGGAAGCATTTAACATCGGCGCGAATATCGGGGAAGCGGCGGGCGCGGGCATTGCCAGCCACGTCCATTTGCATGTAGTGCCACGCTGGAAAGGAGACACCAATTTTATGTCCACCACCGCCAACACGCGCGTGCTGCCAGAAGACCTGGCAGAGACGTTTGTGCGGATCAGAGAATCCTGGCGGTAATCCTTTCTGCCCGAATTGCGTTTTATTTTCCGACCAACTGCGCAAAAAATTGCTGGATTTTGGCGCGCACTGCATTGACTTCAGCGCGCTCGCGGATCAATTGAAGATTCAGCCGGGCTGCCGAACGCCGCAGTTGGGGATTCTCCAGCGCCAGGATAATGCCTTCAGCCAGGCTTTGCGGTTTGCCCGGCTCGACCAGCAAGCCATTTACGCCGGGCGTGATCCACTCGCGCAGCGATTCGATATCTCCTACCACCGGGAAACAACTGCAAGCCATCGCTTCCAGCAGCGTGTTGGGCGTGCCATCGTGTTCGCTGACCGAGACGGTCACTTCTGAGCGGATGAACAAATCCCAGAGGTGCGTCTGCGGAAGATGTTGCAAGAGGCGCACGCTCTTCTCCAGCTTCAAGCGTTGAATCCAGCGCAGCGCATCTTCCTGCCCCGCCATCGCCGGGCAGATAAACAACGCATTCGGACAACGTTCCAGCACCAGCGGCAGCGATTGGAAGAACACATCATTGCGCACATAAGCCGGACGAATGCCGCGCGGGTTTACCACCAGCGGTCCCCCAGCGGGCAGGATGTTGGCAAACAAATCAAAGGGGTTTGAACGGATGCGCTCCATCTCCGCCAGGTCAATGCCCCCGCCGCCTGGCACCAGCAGCGCTGGCTTGTGCGGCGCAAATCCCCACACCCGCGCCAGCCGCAGATCGCGCTGCGCATCTGCCAGCAGAGCGTCGGCTCTGCGCAAAGCTGCCTGGGTGCTGGCGCGCATCAGAACCGAGCCATTGGCGTGCAGGGTCAGATCGTTGCCCCAAATGGAAAGGGCGAACGGCAGCGAAGCAGGAGTAACCGCTGCCAGCATCCCCTCATAGGGAATACGCAGCGCCTGCACCATGTCCGGCGCGGTTTCTTTGATAATCTTATGAAAGCGGCGTTTATAAAAGGAGATGCTCAACGGGCCGAGCCAATAGCGCGCCCAGAGGAATGCCAACCGCGAGCGAGATAAGACGCCGCGGATCGCCGAGCGCCGGGCAGGCGCTGCCCCCGCATTGGACGATCCGGAAGAACTGCCAAAAGCAACTGGCAGGGTGTACAGCGTATCAACTCCTGCCACCGCGGAGGTGGGATAGGTTGAAACCAGCGAAACGCGTTCGCCATTTGCCAGCAGCGCCTGAATCCAGCGGCGCGCTGTGGCGCTTCGCCCGTCAGCAACCAGCAGAATGTGCATCAGCGATCACCCCCGCCTGGAACCATAATCTAAAATTGGCGTTCATCCTTCCTCAATTGCCTGATTATATCGCAACCCTGTCGATCCACAGGGATGGATATCAATTATTCGCGGTTGACAGGTTGATTTATCAAGGGTAGATTCAAGGTATAGATCACATGGACCTGTTTGCAACCCAAATTTACACCGTAACCGAAATCAACCGCGCCGTGCGGCTGCTGCTTGAGTCCGAAGCCAGGCTGCAGGATGCCTGGGTGGCGGGTGAAATTTCGAATCTTTCGCGCCCGGTTTCAGGGCATGTATATTTCACCTTAAAAGACGCGGCTGCTTCGCTGCGCTGCGTCATCTGGAAATCGAACGCCTGGCGGGTGCGCTTTAACCTGCAGAATGGGCTGGCGGTCGAAGCGCATGGCGCAGTGAGCGTGTACGAGCGGGACGGTATGTACCAGTTATATGTCGATACCCTGCGCCCAGCCGGTGAGGGACGCCTGTTCCAGGAATTCCTGCGCTTAAAAGCCCAATTAGAAGCCGACGGATTGTTCGATGAGCAGCGAAAACGGCACCCCCCCGCCTTTCCACGCCGGATTGGGGTGGTAACCTCTGCCACCGGCGCTGCCCTGCAAGACATTCTGAATACCCTGGGCGGGCGTTTCCCGCTGGCTGAGGTGATCCTGGCGCCTACTGCGGTGCAGGGCAGCGAAGCGCCGCCGCAGATTGTGGCAGCGCTGGCGGCTTTGAACCGCGTTAAGGCTGCCGATGTCATTATCCTGGCGCGCGGCGGAGGATCGCTGGAAGACCTGTGGTGCTTCAATGATGAACGGGTGGTGCGGGCGGTGGTCGCCTCGCAGATCCCGGTCATCACCGGCATTGGACATGAAACCGATTTCACCCTGGCAGATTTTGCGGCAGATGTGCGCGCGCCGACCCCCACCGCCGCAGCCGTGGCAGCCACGCCGCACCGGGACGCGGTGCGCCAGGGGCTGCTCGAATTACGCGCGCGGCTGGAAAATGCCTGGAATCTGCAGCACCAGACGCGCCAGGTTCAACTGAGTGGGCTGAATTCCCGACTGGAACGCAGTTCTCCCGCCTGGCGCATTCGCAACGATATGCAGCGGGTGGATCAACTGGCGCAGCGCTGTCAGTCCGCCGTGGAACATTTCTTTCAGGTACGAAAACTGCACCTGGAGGGGGTACAGCATCGCCTGACCGCCCTCAACCCGCTGGCGGTATTACAGCGCGGATATGCTGTGGTGCGGCTGCCAGAGGGAGGGGTGGTGCGCAGCGCGCGCAGCCTGCAGCCGGGTCAGGCGGTTGATGTGCGCCTGGCTGAGGGCGGGTTCACGGCGCGGGTAGAACAGGTTAAAATGAGCCAACAGGATACCAATCATGCAGACGAATGAGCTTCCAATCGAACAAATGACATACGAGCAGGCATTTAATCAACTGGAAACGCTGGTGCAAAGGTTAGAAAATAACCAGCTCAATCTGGAAGAAGCAGCCGCTCTCTATGAGACAGCGCAGGCTTTGCTGAAACACTGCGCGCGCTTGCTGGAACAGGCAGAACTGCGCGTGCGCACCCTGCAAGAAAATGGCAGCAACTCCCTGGCTCAAGCAGAGGGATAAACCATGTTGTCGCAGTTGCTTCAGAACCCCGTCTTGATTACGGCGTTAATTGCCTGGTTTTTGGCGCAATTTATTAAGCCATTTATCGAGTACTTTCGGTCGCGCGCCTGGAACTGGGGATTGTGGTTTTCAAGCGGCGGCATGCCCAGTTCGCACTCCTCGACGATCATCTCCGCGATGGTGAGCATTGGGTTGAATGAAGGTTTCGACAGCTCTTTGTTTGCCCTTTCTGCGGCAATTGCGATGATTGTAATTTACGACGCCGCCGGTGTGCGCCGCCAGGCTGGAATCCACGCCCAAAGAATCAACGAGATGATTAACCTGCTGCTGCAAGGACACCCCATTTCGGAGAAAGAATTAAAAGAGGTCATCGGTCACACCCCGCGTGAAGTGGTCGGCGGGGTGATTTTGGGGACGGTGATCGCCTGGCTGGTATGGGTTTTGTGGTAATCAGCCTTGCCCGGCGATGTCCTCTGGCAGAGTTTCCAACCGCTGAGATTTCCCAATCATGAGAATTAGGGTTGGATCTGGATGGTACTATTCTCCAGATCAAACTTTTTCACACCAACGCGGGAGGGCTGCGCCAGGGGAGCGCGCACCAGACCGCCTTGCAGGTTGCGACCCCACAACACCGAATAATCGGGAATGCGGTCGTGGTTGAACTCCGCGCGCTCAAACAGGCGGAACATGCCGTTGGCGGCTTTGAGCGGGAAATACCACTCCGGCGGACACGGCTGCTCGCCGTCGGCATCGCCTGCGGCATGCCAGGTGATCATTAAACCATCGATCACCAGGTTGTAGATGTTCTCCGCCACCACAGCGCCACGCGCCACACAGGCTGCCGGGTTTGCCAGCGCGTACTGACCGCTGGTCATCTCTCTGCCCACCGGGTCGGGGTCATCGACGGTGGGGTAGATCAGGTGTACATCGCGCAGGGTGATGTTCTCCAGCATGGCGCCGGGTTGAGCGGTCAGCAAGATGCGACCATCGGTGCGGGCGATGAAATTGGAAATCGACACATTGCGGATCGCGCCTACCGGGTTGTCCTTTCTTTGCACCACGTAGAGTTGAATGGGGCGGTTGACCATCAAGGGGCTACGCGTATCGCACACAATATTCGAGATGGTCACATCTTCAACAATTGCTCCTGAATGCGAATAAAGCGCAATCGCCCGCGAACATTCATAGATGACGCAGTTGCTGATGGCGATCTGGCGCATAGGTCCAGTATAAGACTCACCCGTCTTTATGGCAGCGCAGCGCGTACGGATGACGCAGTTGGTTACCGTGATGCGTTCAGTGCCGCGGCTGTCGGGCGTGTTCTTCAGGCAGATCGCGTCGTCGCAGCACGAGATGTTGCAGTTGCTGATAATCACATCGCGGCAGCCGGTGATGTCGAATCCGTCGTTGTTGGGACCCATGAGGTTGGTAGTCAGGCGCACACCGCGCACCTGGCAGCGGTCGCAGTCGTGCAGATGCAGGCACCACCCGGCGCTGTTGGTGATATGGATATTCTCGATGCGCACGTCCTGGCAGTTGGTGATCTCGATCATTGGGCTGGGGCGCTGGTTCTGCAGGTGCTTGATCCAACTGACTGCGCCGCGCGCGGGGTCTGGCTCGCGCGCTGGAATGACTGTCAGCGGAGAGCCGTCGCCGCCAGGCAGGGGAATGGTCGGCTCCCAGAAAGCCGGACCGTTGCCGTCGATTGTCCCCATGCCCTCAATGCAAACATGGTGAACATCCTTTGCCACCACCAGATGCCAGGGCGTGCGGTCGCCAACAGCGCCCCAGGTCATCGCGGCATAATCGCTTAAGCGGGGAGAACCAAGCAAGGTTGCCCCGGCTTCAAGGCGCAGGGTGGTGTTGGCGCGTAAAAAGATTGTACCGAGCAGGTAAACACCTGGCGGCACCACCACCACGCCGCCGCCCGCTTCGCCCGCCGCATCGAGCGCTTTTTGGATGGGGAGGGTGTTCAGGGTTACGCCGTCGGCTACTGCGCCAAAATCCAGGATGTTGATTTGTCTTGTGTTTGTCATGTGACTTAATGTCTCCTTCGTTTCTTTTTGCGATCAACCGCAGCCCCTGCTTGCAGGTTGGTGTCTGTTGAATTTGAATTCGAGGCATCTGATTTCCCCGCTTCCTCGCCGCGATCCAGCGCGGTGGGCGCGACAAGCTGCGGGCGATAAAGGAACATGCGGCTGATTACACCCATACGGATATCCGCCAACAGTTCGCGGAACATTTCAGACGCTTTGCTCTTATATTGCACCAGCGGGTCGCGCTGGGCATACGACTCCAATCCAATCGACACGCGCAAGGCTTCGACGCGCGTCAGGTAATCTACCCACAGGTCTGAGATTGCGCCAAGCAGCGTTCGACGGTACACCTCATTTTGCATTTGCCAGCCCAATCCCTCATACAGGTCGACCCGATCCTCTTCCGGCAGGTCTTCAAAAGGAATATCTTGAAGGGCGGTGAACCGATCCTCGCCCAGTTGATCCGTCAGCCGCCGCCTGATCCGCTCCTCCAGGTTTCGCAAAGTCAACCCGCCCATCTGCGCCAGGTGGGAATATTCGAGCCTGCCGCTTACCATCTGCAGGGTCTTTCTTGCGCCGTCGAGGTGCGCCAAAATATCCTCGGTCACCTCGCGCGCAGAGCGGTCTTGCAGCAGCCTGCTGGCAAAAAAGATGTAATTGAGGCGGGTAGTGCGCTGCACCATCTGGCGGTGAGAGCGCCGGTCAAAGCTCATCTTCAGACCTTGCGCCATTGTCACCAGCCAGGCGACCAGGTTGCGGTCTTCAAACGAAACATCAGACGCCCGATCAAGTGCAGACTCGAGATCGCGGCGAATCTGTCCATTGCTGCCCAGCAAGCGTTCATATTGACGGTCGAGCAAGGCATTCAGAGCGTCCTCGATCTCCCGACAGGCGGTTTCCCAATCCTTGCCCTGGAAATGCGACGGCTTAAAGCCCAACTCCTCGCCAACCCGGCGTTCCAACGCGCCGACAACCCGGTTGGCAGAGATCTGCACCAGTATCGACTCAACCGCCGGTTTCAATTCTGCCGCCAGGCTGCGGGGATCTTCCAGCAGCAGGCGCATTTGATCGGGATTGAGGCGCAATTGAGAAATGCGCATAAACCCCGCCAGTTCTTCAACCATCTGCTGCGGGCGGCGCGGTTGTCCGTTTTCATCGGTGGGGTTTTCTTCCAGCCCTTCCAGATAGGTATCGATCGCCTCGAAACGTTCCTGTTTTTGCTCATCGAGGCTTTCGCCGCTCTTATCTGCCAGTTCATGGAAATTGTTCAGGATGTATGCCCGTTCTTCCTGCCAGGCGCGCTCCGCGATATCCAGCAGCGCTGTCAGCACGGCAGCGCGCAGTTCTGAGACTTGACCATGCTCTTGCGGAAGCTGGCGGCGCAGTTCATCAATCACCAGCCTTAAGGTGTACGAAGGATAGACAAACGGATCGTATTCCAGTATTGACGGCTGGATCTGTTCCATAAACGCCAGCAGTTTCCACAATCCATCCTGGTCTTTCAGCGCTGCGGGGATCCGCTCTTGCAACTCAACGCGCAGCATCTCTTCGACGTCTTCGGTCAGGTCTTCTTTGGTGAAAACCCGGTCACGCTGTTCATAAATACGTTTGCGCTGACTGTTAAGCACATCATCATATTCTAGCAGGTGCTTGCGGATATCAAAGTTGCTGCCTTCCACGCGCTCCTGCGACTGTTCGACCAGCCGACCGACCATGCCGCTCTCAATCGGATAGGATTCATCGATATTCAGGCGTTTAAGCAGCCCTTCCATTTGCTGCCCGCCAAACAGGCGCATCAGCTCATCATCCAATGAGAGGTAAAAGCGGGAAGAACCCGGGTCTCCCTGGCGCGCGGCGCGACCACGCAGCTGGTTGTCGATACGGCGCGCTTCATGGCGTTCGGAGCCGATGACATGCAAACCGCCCAGTTCGCGCACCCGTTCCATCTCGCGCATGTATTGCAGGAAGGCATTGACGGCGTCTTCATAGATGCCATAATCTTCGGATGATAATTGAAGCAGCGCTTTGCGGCGCTCTTCGTTGTTCATGTTGTAGGCATCGTAACCAGCGCGCACCAACACCCGGTTGGCGTCTCCGAGAATCTCCTCATCCAGCTCGCCGCCCAGCTTGATATCGACGCCGCGCCCCGCCATGTTGGTGGCAATCGTAACCGCCCCCAGCGCGCCAGCGCGGGCGATGATTTGCGCCTCTTCATCGTGCTTGCGAGCATTTAAGACCTGGTTTGGCACACCCGCCTGCAGCACTTTTATCAGGCGCGGCTTATCGGTTTCCTCCAGCTCAAGAATCTTGAGCAGGCGTTCCAGGTTGGCAGGCTCTTCGGGATTCAAAGAGATGCCCGATTCGCGCGCTAACCCGCGCAGCACCCCAATTTCGAGTTCGTCCAGCGGCGCGTACAGGTTTTTCAAACCGGGAATGGCGGTCTCGCCGGGGGTGATTTTGTTCTTCTCACAATAGGCATCCTTGATGAGCAGGGTTTGCATCAACCGCCGCACCGGCTCAGCGCTCAAACGGCGCGCCAGCCTTTCGGAATGCTCTACCGAAGTGGTGCCAACCAGTTGGGGTTGACCGCGCACGTGGTATTGGATAATTTCCTGGCTGATTGCGCGCAATTTGGCTTCTTCGGAGCGGTACACCAGGTCGGGGTAATCTTTGCGTTTCCAAAAAACCGGCGTTTTCTGCGGGTCGCCGCGCCGGGCGTAGTAGGTAAATTTATACCCATTTTCATCTTTCGCGGTCACTTCCACCAGGGCAGAATTGGGGCGTGAGGCAAGATACTCCAGGTTGGTGGGGATCGGCAGGACTTCAAGTTTGTAAATCTTATAAAACTCCTCCGACTCGGTCAAAGCCGTGCCGCTCATTCCTGCCAGTTTTTCATACATGCGGAAATAATTTTGGATGGTAATGGTAGCATAGGTGACGTTTTCCGGCTCGACCTTCACCCCCTCTTTTGCCTCAACCGCCTGGTGCAATCCATCCGACCAGCGCCGACCCGGCATCAGACGCCCGGTAAACTCATCGACGATGATCACTTTTCCCGCCTGAACCAGGTAATCTTTGTTGCGCCGGAACAAGAATTGGGCGCGCAAAGCCTGCTCCAGGTAGCCCATGACCCGCGCCTGTTCGGGCGTCACGTCCTCCGGGCGGTCGGGATCTCGCAGCGGCATATCCAGCAATTCTTCAACATGAACCTCACCGACTTCGGTGAGGGAAACGTTGCGGTCTTTTTCGTTTACCTCATAATCTTCAGGTCGCAGCGCCCGTACCACCTGCGCCATGCGGTAATACCATTCCGCCTCATCCTGGGCAGGACCAGAAATGATCAGCGGGGTGCGCGCTTCATCGATTAAGATATTGTCCACTTCGTCAACGATCGCGTAATAATGCCCCCGCTGCGAGCGGTCGCTGAGGTTCATCGTCAGGTTATCGCGCAGGTAATCAAAACCAAATTCGCTGTTCGTACCGTAAGTGATATCCGCCAGGTAGGCTTCGCGGCGCGGGACAAGCGCTAACTGATGCTGGTCTTCGTGGGGAGAGGATTTGCTCAAATCCACCAGAAACCCGCTGCGCCCATTCTCGGTGCGCGAAGCCATCTGCAGCACACCCACCGTCATGCCCAGCATCTGGTAGATCGGCGCCATCCAGCGCGCGTCGCGGCGCGCCAGGTAATCATTGACTGTTACCAGGTGCGCGCCTTTACCGAGCAGGGCGTTGAGATAAAGCGGCAGGGTGGCAACCAGTGTTTTTCCCTCACCAGTGCGCATTTCTGCAATCTTGCGCTGGTGCAATGCGATGCCGCCTACCATTTGTACATCATAGTGGCGCAGACCAAGGGTGCGCTTGCTGGCTTCGCGGACGGCTGCAAAAGCCTCCACCAGCAGATCGTCCAAGGTCTCACCATTTGTCAGCCGCTGGCGAAATTCGCTGGTTTTCGCGCGCAGCGCTTCGTCGCTCAATTTTTCATAAGCCGCTTCGAGCGCGTTGATTTGCTCAACCAACACGCTGTAACGGTCAATCGTGCGTTTATGGGGATCGCCTCCCAGAATTTGAATAATTTTCTGAAACATAAATCACCTTTCCGGGAGGCATTATAGCATATTGAGTCAAGAAACATCAGCGGCTGATGCGCCCAGAGACATCGCCTTTCATTAATGTTTCCACCTCCGAGACGCTGACCAGGTTGAAATCTCCGATGATCGAGTGCTTGAGGCAGGAGGCAGCAATGGCAAAATTCAACGCCTTTTGGGGATCGCCATAGGTGCGCAGCCCGTAGATCAACCCTGCGCCAAAGGAATCGCCGCCGCCTACCCGATCCACAATAAAAGCAATATCGTAGGTCGGACCGGTGTAGAAAGCGCCTGCATCCCACAGCACACCCGACCAGGTGTTATGCGTGGCAGAAAGCGAACCGCGCAGGGTGATTGCGATCCGTTTCAAGTTCGGGAAACGGCTTGCCAATTGCTCGCATACCGAAAGGTACTGGCTGGCGCTGACCTTGCCGCTGGTCACATCCACTTCAGCGGCTTTAATGCCGAAGACTTTCTCGGCGTCTTCTTCATTACCAATTGCCAGGTCGCTCAATGCCACCAGGTCTGGCATCACCTCACCGGCTTTTTTACCCCATTTCCACAAGTTTTTGCGGTAATTCAAGTCGCAGGAGACGTAAATTCCCATCTCGCGCGCAGTCTGCAACGCTTCGAGCAGCGCATCAGCCGCCCCGGCTGAAATCGCCGGAGTGATTCCCGTCCAGTGGAACCAATCTGCATCGGCAAATACCGTTTTCCAATCCACCATGCCGCGCGTGATCGTCGCAATTGAAGAATTGGCGCGGTCATAGATCACTTTGCTGGCGCGTTGAGCGGCGCCATATTCCATGAAATAAATACCCAGCCGCTCTCCTCCGCGAATGATATGGCGGGTGCTGACGCCGTACTGCCGCAGGAAGTTGACACACGCATCGCCCACATCGTTGGCGGGCAGGCGGGTGACAAATTCGGCTGCCATTCCCATGTTTGCCAGGTTAGTTGCCACATTGGCTTCTCCCCCGCCGTAAATCACATCAAAACTGCGCGCCTGAACGAAGCGCTGAAAACCGGGCGGCGACAGCCGCATCATGATTTCTCCAAATGTTACAACATGTTTCATTCTGTTCCAGCTCCTTGTTTCTTAGATTTATCGGTATTGGCTGCAATGACGCGGTTGCGCCCTTTGGCTTTTGCCTGTGAAAGCGCGTGATCCGCCGCATGCAGCACCTCATCACCGTTTGTGCCATTTTTGGGATACGCCGCAACACCCAGCGAGAGGAATATCGGCTCAACAGAGGTGCAGCGGGCGCCTCCAACCAGCGAGGTCGCCCCCTCACTGGCATAGCGGGATAGGATGCTGGAATAAGAGGGGGCGCTGTTCAAATGATCCTCTGGCGAATCCGCTGGGTTTTCACCTTCAACAGATGCACAGAAGACCTCACCCAACGATATTCCACTGGCGCCGATCCGCAATTCTTCTGCCCGCCGCAGGGAGTCCTCCAGGGTCGCGCCTGGCATAAGCACCATAAATTTTTCACCGCCATAGCGGCATACCACATCGTCACCACGCACACTGCTCATCAGGTATCGTCCCAATTCGCGCAGCAACAAATCACCCACGTCGTGTCCGTAGCGCTGGTTGAAGCGCGTAAAGTCATCAATATCCAGCATGATCACACCCACCGAATACTTGTGGCGGTCAGCGCGGAGAATCTCGCGGTGCAGGGTTTCTTTCATATACCCCAGGTTGTATAACCCCGTCAAGGGATCCCGCACGGATTGCTGCCGGATGGTCTCGCGCAAAAGGATATTGGCGGCGGAAAGTGCCAGACGTTCTGCCAACACGCTGCCAAGCCGCCTCCATACATCCAGCGGGAGAGGGCTAATACCTTCTGATGACAGGTTTTGTTCTTGGGGGGCTGCCTGCAAAAACAATGTCCCAATCATCTGCCCCTGAGCTAATAAAGGAATACAGGCATAGGCTGACGCCTCGATGATATTTTTATCATAAATGATATGCACGCAGCGCAGGCGGCTGTTAGTCTCATTGACATGGTGAACTCTGGCGCGCCTTAATGCCCAGCATTCCTCCTGCTTGAATTGCAGGCGGGTTTGAGGCGCGCCCCAGGCGGCAACTGCTGTCACTTCTGCCCCGCTTGAATCCAACATAAATAACGCCCCCGCCTGGTGGCTAAAAATTCGTGGCGCGTAATCCGCCGCCACCGCAAATGCTTCATCCATCGCCTGGCAGCCTTGCAGGATTTCTCCCATCTCATTAATTGTCAAAAGCTGCCTGAAGGTGCGCTCAATATGTTCTGAAAGGTGCGCCAGCCTGGCATGGACTGCTTCCAGTTCCGCAGCAGAGCGCCCGCGTTCGGAATGATCGACCAGATGCTGCTGCATGGCAGCCTGAATCTGGAAGTGCCGCACGGCAAGCCCAATCTGACTGGCAATGAAGCGGAACAGCTCTTGTTGGGCAGTCGTATAGGACATGGAAAGCCTGTTTGTTGCCGCCAGGATCACGCCAGTCCATTGACCTTGAGTGGTCAACAGTGGTTCTGCCATCCAGACCCAGTCCGACGGATCACTCTTTTTTGATGCGCTTTCCGTGATGAAAGATACCCACTGATCTTTCGTCAGCGGATCCCCAATCGTTTTGCCAAAAATCAGGTCAAGCTCAGCGGGCGCTGTGTCAGCGGGCGCTTGAGCCTGCGGCTCTTGACCTTCCAGTTCTTGATCTTGCAGGGTAAACGCTTGCGCTGCCAATCTGTTTCGATAGACAAATGAAACCCGTTCCTCATCCAGGTTGATTACTACAGCCATAAACCAGTCGGCAGGCAAGCAGGATTGAAGGATTTGGTGGATACCGGCGCAAAAATCTTCGAGAGTCGGCGCGGTAAGCTGCAACTTGCCGAGTTCGTCCAAGCGGCGCAGCAATTGCTCCCGCCACAAAGCGGTTTTTTCATCTAATGGCGGACTGGATGTTGGCGAAGAGGTCAGGTCAATATCTCCTGTCATAGCCAGGCGCAATCCGAAACCCGGTTGTGAACAGCGCAATCGATTCTATCCATACGCTGATAATCCAGCTCCGTTGGCGGCGATCAGATCGCGGTACCAGTAAGCCGAGTCCTTCCAGAGGCGTTTTTGGGTCTCAAAATTATTATAAATTAACCCGTAGCGGTACTTCGTTCCGTCACTCCATTCGACGCCGTCAATGAAACTCCAATGAAAATACCCGCGCACATCGACGCCAGCCTGGATGGCGCGCTCCAACTGCGCCAGGTGTTTTGCCAAAAAGTCGATGCGCTGCGCATCGTGCACTTTGCCATCGTGGACAGGCCAATCGGTGCAGGCTATTCCATTTTCGGTGATGACGATCGGCAGTTTATATTGCTCGTAGAAAAATTTTGCTCCCCAATACAAAGCGGAAGGCATAACCGCCCAGCCAGCAGCAGTAACCGGGGTGTTCAAGGAATTTTGAATCAATTGGGGGCGGTTGTCTTCGCCAATGCGTACGCGGGATGCGGTGTAAATATTCAAGCCGAGAAAATCGAGCGGTTGATAAATGGCTTCTAATTCACTGGGGCGCACGACCGGCATCATCGATTCGAACAAACGTGCACCATCCATCGGGTAACGCCCGGTCGTCATCGGCTCCAGCCACCAGACGTTATTCCAAAGGCTGCGCTCCTGAATGCGGAACATCACCTGCCGGGCAGCCTCGACATCCTGCGGCAAATCCGATTCGGGCACATACACAATACCCATCACCGCCGCGCCCACCTTACAATCGACTTTGCTGCCAGCGCGGATCGCCTGCACCGCGCGACCGTGCGCCTGCAAGAGTTCATGCGCCACGATTAACGCCTGTTGAAAAGGCAGCCGTTCGCCCGGCGCCATAGAGCCCAGTTGATGTCCAAACACGACAAATCGCTGCGGGTCATTGATCGTGATCCAGATGCGCACGCGGTCGCCCAGCTTCAACACCATTTGCGACACATACTCCGCAAACCAGCGCGGGGCATCGGTGCTGACAAAGCCGGTCTTTTTGTACAATTCGTTGGGCAAATCCCAATGAAAGAGCGTAACCACCGGGTCAACCCCGGCTTCGAGCAACTGGTCAACCAGCTTATCGTAAAAAGCCACCCCAGCCGGGTTCAAATTGCCCCGACCCTGAGGAATGACCCTCGACCATGAAATGGAAAACCGATAAGCCTTCAAACCCATCTCTTTCATCATCATAACATCTTCTTTGTAGAGATGGTAATGATCGGCAGCGACATCCCCATTATGTCCTGACCAGGTCGATCCTGGCTTATGAGCAAACATATCCCAGATCGATAAACCTTTTCCTTCATCTCGATATGCGCCCTCAATTGGGTATGCGGCAGAGGACGCGCCCCATATAAATTTATCCGGAAAACCCATCTGGTTGTCTCCTAAGCCAGCCTCGGTCGTTTGAGTCAGTCATCATAAAACGCGCTTGCGCTGTATTTTATGCGCGGATTACTTGCCGCGAGCCTGTTTCACCCATTCCAGCACCTGGGCAGTGGTGTCGCGCATGGCGTCAAAATTCGCCGCGCTGATCCAATCGCGGCGCACAAGGTTGCTGCCCATGCCCACGCAGCATGCGCCAGCTTTGATCCATTTTTGCACAGACTCCTGGGTGGCTTCCACCCCGCCGGTCGGCATAATGCGCGACCAGGGCATCGGTCCTAAAATCGCTTTGACGAAATCCGGTCCGCCGACCGTTTCGCCAGGGAATACTTTAACGATTTCAACGCCGGCTTCTTCCGCCGTTGAAATCTCGGTGGCAGTGGCGCAGCCAGGCATATAGGCAATTTTGCGGCGGTTGCACAGGCGGGCTACTTCGGGGTTGAAGGATGGGCTGACGATAAAATTCGCGCCATACGCGATATACAGCGCCGCCGTCGGCGCATCTTGCACCGAGCCCACACCCAGAACCACCGGCACTTTTTGGGATTCAATAAAATCATTGAGGGCAATAAACACAGGTAAGGCTTTTTCACCGCGATTGGTAAATTCCATCACCCGTGAACCACCGGCGGCGCAGGCATGCACCACCTCTTGCGCCACGCTGGCATCTGCGTGATAAAACAGAGGCACCAGCCCGGTTGACAGGATCGATTGATATACTTCGAGACGTTGATACTTTGCCATAATTCCTCTCAGGTGTTTTGTGTGTTTCGCAGATTTTCAAACTGACGGATCGTTTCGCGAATGCCGTCGGCAAGCGGGGTAAAAAAGCGCTGAGAGGCGAATCGCTCCAGCGCCTGTCCATCGTATTCATAAGGAAAAGGCAAGCCATTTTCGGCATGCGTGATTTGCGCATCTGGCTTGACCTGGCGGATCAAGTCGATCAATTGATCTACCGATACCGGCGGGTCGCCAAAATTAAAACCCAATGCGCCTTCCACCGGCGTTTCGGCTGCCTGGATAAAATGCTGAGCGACATCGGCAGCGTAATTTAATTGCAGCATTCCACCAAAATTAATGTGGTAGGGCTTTCCCGCCGCTGCTGCCTGCATGGCTTTGGTTGGGTCGCTGCTTACGCCCTGGTCGCGACCCAATCCATAGATCGCGTAGGGGCGCAAGGTAACGCTGGCAATGCCATGATCCTGCCAGTATATGCGCGCAATGCCTTCATCCGCCGCTTTATACACGCCGTACAACGTGCGCGGATAAAAAGGAGCGTCGGCTGGCAGTGGACCGGGCGGGTAATCGGCAGGCGGACCATACGCCGCCACCGATGAGGCATATACCACCTGCTTTAAACCTGCTTTGCGGGCAGCCTCGAATACATTGACGGTTCCGACCACATTGACCTGGGCTCCTGTCACAGGCTGCGCCCTGCAGAAGGGCACCTGAAGCGCTGCCAGGTGGATGATATGGGTTACCTGGTGCTGATCCACAACGGCTTGAACTTGCTGCGTGTCGGTCAGATCGCCGCGCACGAAGGTAATCGCTTCCTGCTCTGCGCGGCTGAGCAGCAGATCCAGGCGGTGGCGTGATTCGCCCAGGTCGAAACTGACAGCAGTCTTTGCCTGGCGCACCAAAAAATGCAGTACCCACGCGCCCAGACAGCCCAGCGCGCCAGTGACCAGATATACCGATCGGACAGGGGAGGTGTTCACGACCCGGTCTCCGCAACCAACGGATTGGTCAACTTGCCGAGCGGTCCAATCTCGACGGTCATAACATCACCGGGCTTCATCCACACTTTTTCCTTCCGACCGAAAATCACCCCTTCGGGTGTGCCGGTGGAGATGATATCACCCGGTTCAAGCGGCATGTAGCGGCTGGCAAAGCTGATTAACTGGGCAACCGAAAAGATCATATCGGAAGTGTTGCTGTTTTGCCTGAGCTCCCCATTTAACCAGCAGCGCACCGGGTAATTTTGCGGATCGCCCGCTTCATCGACAGTGAGCAGGTAAGGTCCCAGCGGCAGGAATTTATCCAATGTTTTGCCAAGCAGCCATTGACCGGTTAGCATTTGCAGCTCACGCGCGCTGACATCGTTGGCATTGCAATACCCCAGCACATAATCCAGCGCACGGGCTTCTGCGACGTACCGCGCCCGCCTGCCAATCACCACGCACAGTTCGGCTTCGTAATCATACTGATTGACACCGGCTGGCAGCGGCACCGGTTCACCAGGAGCAGCCACCGCGTTGTTAAACTTGGAAAATAGCACCGGCGCGGGCGGAATTGCCATGTTGGACTCTTTGGCGTGATTGCGGTAATTTAACCCGACGCAAATAATTTTGCCCGGCGCAGGAACACAGGCGCCCAACACTACCCTGTCGGCTGGCAGCAGCCACCGAGAGTTTTGCGGACCGCCCAATTCCAACGCCAGGGCAACAAATCGGTTCAAGGCTGGTAAGGCAGGTACGCCTCGCTGATAAAAGGCGGCTGGTGTTAATGGCGCATTCAAAGCGGGAACCAATGCGGCGGGCAACACCCCAGCCTGGGCAGCCGCCCGCACATCCAGCACACCTTGTTCGGTTAATACCCCCAGGCGCAGTCTGGCAGATTTTCGGCTGCCTTTTGGGCGAAAAGTTACGATTCTCATTTCGGTAAAAAATCCTCCCGAATCGGGGTAAAGACATCCACCGCCCGCACATGCGGTGTGATGAGTTGAACACAATGCGGAACATTGCCAGGAATGGTAATGATATCCCCCGCTTTTACGCGAGTGGGCACGCCATCCATATAGAAATACATCTCCCCTTCCACCACATAGGTCACCTGCTCGTGAGGATGGGCATGCGGCGGATCGGGCTGCAAATGGGGTCCGTCATTAAAATCGATGACCACCATCATCAGCCGCTCCGTGTGAGCGAGATAGCGAAAACGGTTGGGCAGAATTTCGGTGAATTTTGCGTCCGATAGATGAACGTAAGCCATGGAGATTGTTTCCTTATATCGATCAACGCGCCAGCCAGCCGCCATCCACTGGCACAATGGCAGCGTTCATATAGTCTGAAGCGGACGAAGCCAGGAAGACCACAATGCCGCGCAAATCCTGCGGCTCGCCCCAGCGTCCTGCCGGGATGCGGTCGAGAATCGAAGTGCTGCGGTTTGGATCAGCGCGCAGGGCGGCGGTGTTATCGGTCGCCATATAGCCTGGGGCGATGGCATTGGTGTTAATGCCAAATTTTGCCCATTCGTTTGCCATCAGCCGGGTTAAACCCGCCACAGCGCTCTTGGAAGCGGTGTAAGAAGGCACCAGAATACCGCCCTGGAAAGACAGCATCGAGGCGATGTTGATGATTTTTCCCCCCCCTTGTTTGACCATCTGGCGCGCGGCTGCCTGTGATAGAAAAAAGACCGTCTTTTGGTTGATGTTGATCACATCGTCCCAATCTTTCTCGCTAAACTCTAAAGCTGGCGCGCGCCGGATAATCCCGGCGTTGTTCACCAGGATATCCAAACGCCCCAGTTTTTCGACAATTTCTGCCACGTAGCGGTTCAAATCCGCTGGCGTCGCGCGGATCAGGTCGGCTTGAATGTGGAGGTAACGGCGTCCCATCCCCTGCACCAGCGATTGAGTGGCGTCGGATTGCGGGTTATAGTCGATGCAGGCGATATCCGCGCCCGCTTCTGCCAGCGCCACCGCCATCGCCTGACCAAGTCCTTGATATGCCCCCGTTACCAGGGCAACTTTTCCGTCCAGTCGAAACGAATCGATGATATTCATGGTTAATGTCCTAACGCTTTCAACATCGGAACTGTTTTATTGACCCATCCCAGGTCAGGATCGGCGCTTACGCCCTGGTTGCGGTGTTCCCCTGCCAGGAACCACAAATAGTAGCCGGTATAACCCGGTGCGCAGACAAAGGTATGGTAGCCTTTCGGCGCCATGAGAATGGTATTGTTGCGCACGGTGTAATTCTCCTCAAAGGTTGCGCGGTCGTAATGGCGCAAAATGCCAAATCCTTCGGGGGTGTTGATTTTGAAGAAATACATCTCCTCGTGGAACGCCTCGCCGCCGCCGTCATGTTCGTGCTTGTGGGGTGGATAGGTACTCCAGTTGCCACTGGGGGTAAAGGTCTCCCCGACGATCAACCGCTGGGCAGGCAAGTCGGGCTGCATGGTGGCGGTGAGTATCTCGTGGAAATTGCGGCTGAAGTTCGCAGCGCCCCACACCCCGGCATTGACCTTGCTGGGCGGGATCACATACATATCGATATCGGTTTTCACAGCAGGTGCGCTGCATAAGCCCACTTCCAGAGCGGTGTCAGCCGTGATCGTGTATGAAACGCCCGCAGGGAGATAGATGGTATGGGGCTTCCCTGAAAACACATTGGCGCGCCCGCCAACTTTTTCCAGGCGTTTGTTTCCTGATTCAAACGTGCCCAAGCCGCCAAGGATAACCGCAGCCACTTCACGTTCGCCGGTCTGAGCCGTATATGTTTGCCCGGCAGACAGCACCAGCAATTCAAAATTAAGGTATTTGCATGGATTTTGAGCGAGCTTGTTGATCCCAGGCTTGCTCTCAACATTGATAAAGTATTGGGACATAGATACTCTCCTTTTCTCTTGGCTTTTATTGTGGTACACGGCTTGATGCATAGCTGCTTGTGGTTGGATCACCACTACATTTTGCCGTTGTAATTATTGCGGATCATCACGGATAAATCCATTATACCCACATGATCGTCCTTTTTCCTGGAAGATGATCAAAAATTCTATATCAAATTTTATTACAGAATTGATCAAGATGGGAGAATAGAGACAATTAAAAAGACAATCAAAAAAGCCGATGTTGCTTTTCAGCAAAACCGGCTTTTTTTCGTTGTAAGGAATGATTCAAGTCCCCCCTTCTTGACCGCGTGTCCGTAAGATTTAGTCGCCACCCCGTTTGCCGAGTTGATGGTCGAGCTGGTACAGGCTGCCCACATGATCTCCGATTTTCTTAAGCATATCGAGGATGGTGGAGGCATTTTTCTCTTCTTCGACCTGCTCGGTGATAAACCACTGTAAGAACACCTGGCTGGCAGTGTCCTTTTCGGCGGTGGCAACATCATAAATGGCATTGATCAACCCCGTCACTTTCTGCTCATGGGCGTACACCTGTTCAAAAATAGCCAGGGGAGATGCAAAATCCACCGGCGGCTGTGGAATCGCCTGCAGAACAATTTTCGCGCCGCGATCCTGCAGATATTCGTAGAATTTCATGGCGTGTTCCTGTTCTTCTTGTGCCTGAACTTTGAGCCAGGCAGCGAAACCTGGCAGATTTTCTCTCTCGCAGTGGGCTGACATCGACAGGTAAAAATAGGCGGAATACAGTTCGTGCATGATTTGATTATTCATGCTGTCAACTACAGATTGCTTGATCATATTTTAATCTCCTAACGTAAGAATTTGTTTCGCAGCGAAAACCGGTGTTCCTCTTAACCACCAGGGCAGCTTGAATTATTACGATAATTATAATCAAAATCTGTATAAAATCAAACTCTGCGCTGTAGAGGGTTCAAAGGTATATAACCGATAAGAATGCCCGTGTCGTCGCGAACAAAGTGAAGCGACCTCCTCGATCATCTTGGAGACTGCAGCGCCGCAGGCATACGCAATGACACGGATGTGTGTCGCCGCGATAGTTATGAGGCAATAATAAAAAAATTAGATATTGACTTAACATTTGTTCTATTATATAATTTCAATAGTAGAACATAAGTTCTTATTCGGGCAGGAATAACATGAAATGGAATGATCGACATAAAACCATGCTGGCTAATTTTTTGGGCAGGAGAGAAAGAGGTTCCTTCTCAATTGCAACAATGGAATACCCATCCGAACCCACCCAATCGGCAGATACACCGGAAACCCTAATCTCTGAGAGGATGAACTCAAGCGATCAGAAAATAAAGGTTCTTCCGTTTGACCGCAAGAGGGATAATCCGCCGCACTTAAAATCTATATTAAAACAAAGCCCAGGTATACCGGCGCACAATGCAATTCTGGGTGTATGTGAGGATACATTACCCGTGTTGCTCGATTTGAAAGAGCAGACCATCCGCTCCATCCTGGCTGTTGCAGAAAATCCTCAAACATCTTTTAATCTCTTGACCTGCCTGGCTTTCTCAAGCGCAGCGCTAAACCCAGCCCGTAACCTGCAAGTGATAGTGATCAGTTCACGAGCAGATGATTGGCGCGAACACCCTGCGATGCAATGGGCTGGTCGCAGCTTTTTAAATATTTATAGCGTATATAGCCGTGAATCTGAAATTGCCATTCTGCAGGCAGCCGAATGGGCGCGCGATTGCCAGCTCGGGCAGCGGCGCGGCGCACAAGTGCTTCTTATCCTGGATAATCTGGCTGCCTGCGCAGAAATGGATTTCGATGCGCGATTAAATCTTGAATGGTTATTGCGAGAAGGCTCTCCCTTGGGGATAAACCCTGTTGCGGTTGTGACAGGAAACGATGTATTGGATGTTTCCACCTGGATTCGCAGTTTTTCGATCGTCCTGATGGGAGAGATACCGGATCGACGCCCTTATTACACATTGAATTTATTAGATGCTGGAGAAGAATTCCCGGTTTTAGAACCTGATGGTTTTGCATCCAGGATCGAAAATGGATGGTTCGTGTTTCACACCGTCAATACCGATTAAATCTTTTATCTGATATCTCCAAGGGAGGTTGCCATGAAAACTGGAATGCTATGGTTCGATAATGATCCCCGCGCTGATCTGACCACCAAAATCGCCAGAGCAGCGGAATATTACCAAAAAAAATATGGAACAAACCCCAACCTTTGTTTTGTCCATCCCAGCATGTCCAAAAACGGCAGTTTCCGCGCTGGTTCGATTGAGGTGCGGCTCAGCCGGCAGGTATTACCCAATCATTTGTGGATTGGCGCCAACGATTTATCGATTGGAGCATGATCAGGTTTTTTGGGAGTGCCGAAATACGGACCTGGATGCAGGCACATTCAACTCGATTACCCGATACCCATAGGCATTGATCACGCGGGTTGCCAGATAGCGCGTTTCCATGACAACACCCGGTCGATAAACATGAATATGCCCATGCAGGTGCACCTGCGGCTTAAACATTTCAATCAACCAGCGGAAGGCTTTAATACCATGATGGGGTAAGTCTATATCATCGTGGATTTGCCAGGGCGGCGCATGGCTGATGAACACATCAAGATACCTTCCATAGCGGATTCTATTGAGCAACAGCCACGGCGCCATTCGATAGACTTTTTCCCACATTTCGCTTTGGGTATATTGGTAAGGACCCTCGTTATAACGGACGCTCCCTTCTATGCCCGCGATCAACAAGCCTGATTCATCACGCACCGTGCGGCGGTGGACATTCACGGCTCCCCACGGACCTGTTTTATCACCGCTTTCTGTGGATTCGGTTGGGTAGGCATGATTGCCGTGGACGTAATACGTGCGCCGGTTCAACATGCTCACCACATATTCAAGGTAATAAAACGGCAAGTCGCCACAACCGATGACCAAATCGCAATCATGAAAGCGGGCAACCACTGTCGGGTTGTATATAAAATTTAATTCTACATCGCTGAGCGCCAGCAGTTTCATCCTGTTATCCGGGTTTCGTTTTCCTAATCCGTGTGAGGTAGTTTTTCTCCTATACCGACTGCCACCGCAACTGCATATATCCGCGCGTGGCTGATACTGATCGACCATTGAGTGATACCCAAACCGGTTGATAATCTTAACGCATTTCCCGCCAGGATCAATACGGGTTCACCCAATTTGCCACGTAAAATTTCGATATCCTTCCAGCCCACTACGCCGATTCCGCACCCCAGAGCTTTCGCCACTGCTTCCTTGGCAGCAAAACGCCCCGCCAGGAATACCGTCGATTCACCTGCCAGTTCTTGTTCTGCTGGCGTAAATACACGGTCTAAAAACCGCCTTTTCACACCCGGCTCCAGAGTATCCAGCCGCTCCATTTCAATCAGGTCAATACCAGTGCGCAATACCAGCATAGCCCATCACGCAAGCGCCGGTCCAGCACTGACGATCACCAGTTTGTCAGGATTGAGGTAACGGCGCGCCGCTTCCAGGATGCTTTCAGGCGTAACCGCGCGCACCATATCGGCATAACGGCGGTAATAATCCAACCCCAATTGGAACCGTTCCAGGGTTAACAATGCGTTGGCAACCCCCGCGTTTGATTCCAGGGAGATGGGCAGTCTGCCAATGTAGTTTGCCTGGCTGTCCGACAGCTCTTCAACCGATACAGGCTCCTGCACAAAGCGGCGCAGCTCGGATACGATCAGGTCGATCGCCTTCTGCAGGTTGGCAGGATTGACACCCGCCGAGACGTCCCACGAACCGGCTTCCATCCAGGCGTTCAAACTGGTGCTGGCATAGTACGCCAGACCTTCTTTCTCACGCACTACATCGCCAATACGCCCCATCATGCCAAACTGCCCCAGGATGTTGTTGCCCAGCGAGAGCGGCAGGTAATCAGGAGAGTTGCGGCGCGGCGCCAGGGTGCCCATCACCAGATCTGCCTGCGTTTTTCCCGGCAGGGTAATGTGCTTGCGATAGGTTTGATCCAGTGGTTTGACAGCAGGCAGAACAGGCACAGCCTGCTGATCAGGGTTGACCCAGTCGCCCAGGTATCGCTGCGCGGTATCCACTACCTGCTGGCTGGAGACCGCGCCAACCACCACGATGACCATGCCTGCTGGTCCGTAGTGATGGCGGTGAAACTCAGGCAAGTCCACCAACTGGATGGCTTGAATGGTCTCCGGATGCCCATCTTCCGGTCTGCCGTAAGGATGACCGGCAAAGATGATGTCATCGAATGCCAGTTCCGCCCGATCGCCGGTATCCTGATTGCGGATTGCCAAACCGGTCAGAATTTGAGCGCGCAGGCGTTCGATCTGTTCGCCTGGAAAAACCGGGCGGCGCAGGCAGTCAGAAATAACATCAAACAGCAGCGGCAGGTCTTCCGCCAGGGCGCGGCTGCCAAAACTGGTATTATGAACGCTGGCGCCAAAGCCGAGCGTCGCGCCGGAAGATTCAAGCAGGTTGAAAATCTCTTGAAAACTGCGGCGCTGCGTGCCGCGCATCAGCGATTGGGCGGTGAAATACGCCAGTCCCAGCTTTTCAGGTGGATCAAACAGGCTGCCGCTGACCAGGTAGCCGTTGACCACCACCGAAGGGCTGTTGAAATTGCTGCGGGTCAAGAGGGTGATGCCATTGGGCAACACCACGCGATGGACATCATCGGGACCGGGCAGAGATCGAGGGGAAGTTGGGCTCATTCTGTGATATCTCCTGTTTCGCCAGTGGCAAGATAAACGCCGACCACACGGTTTTCGGGCAACAGGCAGGCGCTGGCAATGCGCTGCACATCCGCCGCGCTGACCTGCGCCAGGTGGTCAAGGTAGCCGGTAAACCAATCATAAGAAGCGAACATCTCCGCATATCCAAGCCAAAATGCCTGGTTGGTGATGTTCTCGCTGCCATAAGCGAACATGGCGCGTGCCTGCTTGATCGCGCGCTGTATTTCTGCCTCATCTACCAAAGCGGCTTGCAGCCGGTAAATTTCCTCGTCCAGGGCTTTTAACACGGCTTCGGGGGTCTGACGCGGGTGAACGGTGGCAGTGATCTCATAGAGAAACGGGTCGATGGTGGCTTGCAGTCCGCCGCTGACGCTGATCGCCAGTTCGCGTTCGACCAGCGCGCGGTAGAGTCGGCTGGTCTTATTCGAGATTCCCCCGCCGCCGAACATGTTCAGGCTGGTCGGTCCCGCCAACAGACTGTCAACTACCGATAGCGCAAAGAAATCGGGGTGATTGGCTGCCGGGGAGCGGTAAGATACTTTCAGGTAGGTAGTCTGCCCGGGACCTTTGATCTCCAGGCGCTTCTCTCCGCCCAGGGGGGGTTCAGGCTCGGGCAGATTCACCCGGGTTGTCCCGCCGGGTAAGACGCCGTAGGCTTCTTCCAAACGGCGCAACATGTCAAGCATGTTAAAATCGCCGGCAACTGCCACCACTGCATTGCCCGGCTGGTAATAATTGCGGTAATGCTGGTAGAGGTCGTCGCGCTGGATGCGCCGCAGGTCGTCTTTTTCGCCAATAATTTCGGTATGGTAGGCATGGCGGTTAAAAGCCGCTGCCTGCACCGCCTCGCCCAGCCGGAACAGCGGTTCGTTTTCTCCGCCTTCGCGCTCCGAAATGATCACCGTGCGCTCCGACTCAACTTCCCCTGGGTCAAAGAGACTGTTGTACATGCGGTCGGATTCGAGGCGGATAGCCAGATCAATTTTATCGGCAGGCAGCGTCTCGAAATAGGTAGTCCAATCCAGGTAGGTGAAAGCGTTCCAGATGCCGCCTTCGCGCGAGATTGCTTTATCCAGCACGGATGGTGGGAAAGTAGGAGTACCCTTAAACTGCATGTGCTCCACCCAGTGCGAAATGCCAGTCAAACCAGGCAGCTCGTTGCGCGACCCCACCCGGTACCATACCCAGTGGCTGATCAAAGGAGCGGTATGGATTTCTTTCAGATGAAGGGTGAGTCCATTCGACAGTGACGTTTTGAGAATCGAATCTGACATTTTACCTCGATAATGAGTTATGGAAACAACAAGGCGCATACCCCATCCCGCGCCGGACCACAAAGCGCATCACCCAGCGTGGCGGGGGTCTCGCTCAACATCGAACGATACGGTTGTACCACGTTTTGCAAACCAACGAAAGGGATATGAAGATCGGTCTGATTTAGTGGAATATCGACCTTCACCAGCAGGTTGACCGGGATCATCTGGTCAACTGGCACATTCAGATCTAACAAGACCGGCAGATCAGTGCCAGCCGGTAAAATGATGTCGGTCGGCGCGCGGCGGATCGTCAACCCGCCTGTATTCAACGTGACCGACGCGCTGCGAATCAGCGTGTCTTTGGTCAGACGCACGGTTGTCTCCTGGCGCAGAGGCAGGTTGAATTTAGCAGGCACCTGGGCGCTAACCGGGATGGTGGTGCGGATGTGCGCCTGGTCCATCGCCGCGAAGTTCTGGTACAGCCCTTCGATCAACTGCTGGTTAATGACATTCTTCAGCGTGAAAATGTGCTCGCTGAGCGCAATCACCACGACCAATAAGATCAGGTTCACGCTGAGCGAGAGAATGCTGGAGATCGTCCAAAACGCAGGAGCGATGCCCTCGCGCCGAATCCAGCGGCGGCGCGCGCGCGCTGGCTGCTCGCGGCTGGATTCTCCAGGAAGTTCGGTTTGCCCGCCTGCCGGCTCAGAGATGACTTGAGATGGACGATGGGTACCGGGCATGAACGGTCTATTGCGATCACGCGGCATTGGCGGTCGCTGACGGTTGTTGGGATCAGGAGTAACAGGAATTCCGGGTTCTACTGCCATTCACATATCCTTATAAGATTCTACAACGGTAGTACTATAGCACAGAGTGAGTTTTTTTGAAAACCATTATCGGATATAATCCTTCCAAATAAGATATAGATTGCATAGTATTAACCCTGGCAGAGGCAGAGACCCATCCATGAACATCGAACCCGCCGCACATCCAAATGATCTCACTCAGCAGCAACGCTATACCCATTACAGCGCAGTGATCGGCGCTGGACCCGCCGGGCTATTTGCCGCGCGTGAATTAGCCAGCCGCGGGGTTTTCACCGTGCTGTTTAACCGCGACATCAAACCGGGCGGTCTGGCAGAGTACGGCATCTTTCGAGACAAGAGCAAAATGAAAGAAGGCTTGCGCGCCCAATTCCGCCAGATCCTCGCCACGCCGGGGATACGGTATTACGGCAATTTGCGGGTGGGTAAAAATGGCGACCTGAGCCTGGATGACCTGCGTGCGCTGGGTTTTCAGGCAATCCTGATCGCCAGCGGAGCGCAGGGCACCAAGTGGCTGGGCATTCCCGGCGAACATTTGCGCGGGGTGTATCATGCCAAAGACCTGGTGTATCACTATAACTGGCTGCCACCCTACAGTGAATGGCAGTTTGAAATTGGCAGGCGGGTGGCAGTAATTGGCGCGGGCAATGCCATGCTCGATATTGCCCATTACATGGCGGAAGAGGAGCAGGTGGATGAAGTGATTGCCCTGGCGCGCCGCGGACCGGCTGAAGTGAAATTCGAGCGCAAGGAACTGCAAACCGTGGTGGGTTACCTGGATTTGCGCGCGATGGAAATCGAGATCGAGCGCATCATGCCGTTGATGGACGCGCTGGGGCAGGATCCCGGCGAGTTGAAACGAATGATCGAAGGCTTGCTGCCCAAAGCGCCACCGGTGAAATCGGGCACACACCTGCAGCTTCATTTTCTGGCGTCGCCGGTGCGCATCTTGGGAGATCAACAAGGCAGGGTATGCGGGCTGGAGATCGAGGAAAACACCCTGACGCGCAATGAACAGGGCGAAGTAATCGCGCTGGGATCTGGCAGACGGCACACGCTGGATGTAGATACAGTGATCTTCGCCATCGGTGATGTGGTTGACCGCGATTTGGGGCTGCCGGTGAACGGCAATGAATACGCCAAAAACCCCAATCCCCGGTATCCGGTGGAAGGGCTTTCGTATGAAACATTTGACCCCCAAAAAGGGGTGATCATCGAAGACCTGTTTGTGGCGGGCTGGTCGCGCAAAGCCAGCATGGGGTTGGTGGGGCTGGCACGCCGCGATGGGGTTAATGGGGCGGCGGTGGTGCTGCAATACCTGCAGAGCAAACCCATCTTGGCTGAGATCCCCCTCGCGCGGTTAGAGCAGCGCCTCAATTCGCTTCAAAAACCGGTGGTGGATAAGGAACACCTCAACCGCCTGACAGAAGCCGAACATCAGCGCGCCCTCGAACGGGGGTTGGAGGAGTTCAAGTTCGCGACCAATGCTGAGATGTTGGCGGCGATGGGATTAGACCATTCCTCACCCATCTGACAACAGCGGGAATTCGGTAATACGCAAATTGGTGCAGCCGTACGGGATGAGCGAGATGGTTTCCAGCGGCGCAGTGGAAGAGACAGGCGGGAGCGGTACATCAGCAGCCGAATAATCCTGCATCCCCCATTCCGGCAGCCGCCGCGCCTGCACCTGGGCGGTCAACGGCGCGCCCCGGGGTGAAAAGGGCAGGTCTGCGATAGGCTGCTCAATGAATTTGACCGCAGGCGCCAGGTTTTCCGAAGAGATTTGCAACGCATAGTTCCAGGGCGTGGTGGGATAGACCTCCCAATCGGCGTGCGGCAGTTCGCGCCCGGCAATATCGGCATGAACCCGGCGCCACTCCTCACCAACCGGCAGCGCAAACACCAGCGCGCCGCGCCTCAACGCCGCTGCGCCGTTATAGCCCGGCAGCAATTCCGGCTGAGCAGGCAGGCTGAGCGTAAAGCGGGTCTCGCCGCTCCAGGCGCGCGTCAGGGAGAAGAACGCGCCAGGCGCGGGATACTCAGGGGGTTCGCCCTGCACCTGCAACCGCGCATTTTTTGCCCAGGCGGGAATGCGCAACATGAGCGGAAAACGCACGGTTTGCGCGGTGCGAATAGTGAAGTTCAACTCATCGCGAAAAGGATAGCCGGTCTCTAACACGGCGGAGACAGCAACCCCATTGATCTCCAGGTTGACTTCGCTGGGGGCGTAAGCAACCGCTGCCAGCCCGCCCTGCGGGTGTTTCATCCAAAGATGCGCGGCAAATTTCGCCCAGCCCTGGCTGAAATTCGCCGTGCAGCAGCCGTAATGCGGTTCCAGCCCAAAAATATTTGAATCCGGTCCGTTGGTCGTCCAGGCACGCGGGTGAATGCTGCATTGCACCTGGTTGACCTGCTGGTCATACTGGTGGCTCCACATATCCGGGGCAAAGGCGGCTGGCAGGGCATTGAAGATGATTTTCTCCAGCCGGTCGCCAAACTGCGGGTCGCCCAGGGTGGAGAGCAACACTTCCAGCGAATACGCCAGTTCGACCACTGCGCACAGTTCAACCCCCTGGGTGGGTCGCCTGCCAGCCAGGCATTCGTCGCCGCTGAACACGCCGGTGACCATGCCATGATAGCGATCGAGCTTTTGGAGCATATCATACACCATCGCGCGGTCGCGCTCTTCTGCGCTGATGCGCCACCACAGGGCATGCGCTTTGACTGCCATCGCGTTGTTGACCACGTGTCCCATGTAATTCCAGCGCTGCATGGGGGTGGGCTGGGTGATCGGGAAGCGCTGGAAGAAATCAGCCCAGTGGAAACCCTGCGCCTGGAATTTGACCGCCAGGTCCCACAGCCACTGCTGCGGCTGATGTTCATACAGCCAAAACAGCCCAATCAACGCCTCGAACCAGCGGAATTGCCCCCAGTTGAACAGCGGGGCAAAATCGATATGCCGGTCGAGCTTGCGCAGGCTGCGCTCAATCGCTTGCAGCGCGCGGTCCTCGCCAGTTGCGCTGTGGTATTGCGCCAACACCTTCAGGGCGAGCTGTTGTCCCCACAGGTCGTAGCGATCATCGATCGGTTTGCCGCCGGCTTGCACCATTTTACGCGGACCGAGCCAGCCGTCGTCCTCCTGGTGGTCAAGGATATACCCCACATATTTTTTCACTTTGGCGATCAGCGCCGGGTCTTGCAGGGCATATGCCAGCGGGATCAATCCATCCAGCCAGTAGGGAGCGCGTTCCCAACCTTCGGTCATTCCGCCAAACCAGCGGCTGTCGCGCACATCCTGCCAGACCTCGTCTAAATGTCCGCTCAGGCTGTCTGCCTGCAAGCGGAGTTGATGTTTCAACCAGCCCAAGGGGCGAATAGCGCCAGGCGGCAGAGGGATGAAGGCGAGGGGTTGAAGTTCGGGTTGTGTCATGACTTTCTCCAAGGTGAGAATCCCAGGCGAGAATCGCAAGCGAAGATCGCAGGCGAGGATCGTACACGGTGGTACCCCAATATTTTAACCTGGATTCGGGAAAAAAACCCTTCTCCACAATCCCGCATGGATGAAGATTTAATCAAATCCGCTGGCAGGAATGCAAAGATATTCTTTATCCCCAACCTTAACGGACAAAGCGCGATACATCGGTTTGACCAGGGGGTATTGGCTCCATTCCGCCTGGTTTTGGGTTAGCAGGCGGGCGGCGGCATCCTCACTGAAATGGAAAGACTGCCAGGGCAATGGTTTGCGCATCCGCCTCATCTCCGTCTGGCACGCCAGCGCGCCGCCCAACAGGTCGCGCACGGCAGCAGGTCGAGCCGGATTGCGGTATTCTGCAAGCAAGATGGGCGTTGAATCGGCAGAGAGTGACGCCAGGTACGAAAGATCCAGCGGGCTGCCCGCCGCCGCGCGCTGCACGTTCTGGCGGACGATAAAGCCGTCGATATTCAGGAAGCCTATCGTCAGTCCAAAGCCAAACGAAACAACCAGCAGCGCCAGGGCGAAATAACCCGGCCGGCGGATGATCTCAAGGACGATGACGGCAGCCAGCAGCAACGCCAGCCAAAAAATGAAGACATGGGTGTAGGTGCGCAGGCGCGAGAACCCGAAGGCGTTTTCATAGAGCAGCAGGCGTTGGAAGGCTGAAGCCAGGATGACCAGCACCAGCGCAATTAAAACAGCGGAAAGCCCGCTGAACCAGCCCTGCTGGCGAGTGGTTTCGCGGCGTGTAACCGTGTTGAGCGCCAGGTAAAGCACCAGGGTTAAAACCGCCACCGATACCAGTTCGAAGAATCCGCGCCGGGCGTAATCTGAGTAGGTAAAGCCCGCCTCAGAGATGTTGGCTTCACCGCCGAACAGGTAGCGGAACTGGAGAGCAACGAAAAAGATAAACAGAGCGATTACCGAACCCAACACCACACTGCTCTCGGTCATTCCCAAGAAACGCGGGAACCAGCTTTTCTGCGGGTTGGGGCGCGGTTCACTCTTCAATGGCAGCAGCGCGTGCAGGTACACCCCCACCAGCAGGTAAGCAAAAATGAGGATGTAGCAAAACCGAAAGAGATATTCCGGCAGTTTTTTCAGGTCAAAAAACTGGAGAAATTCGTTCAACCGCGACGCAAACACCAGGTCGGCTGCCGCCAGCAGCGCAGCCAGCACCGCCACCACCGGCAGGGCGATGATCACGCCGCGCAGCACGGGCATTACGGAAGATCGGAAGCCTCTTGTGGCAGAGGCTGGTCCTGCGCCTGGTTGAGCTGGCTCGCTGGTGGGACTACCCTCCTCCGCGCCAGGATCGACCGGCGCTTTCCCGCTTTTTCCAGACACAATTGGGCGCGACAGGGCTTCGATGACCAACCGAACAAACGAAAGAAGATAATCGACCAGGCGGAAACTCAGCCAGTTGGCGTGGAGATAGGTTTCCGCCAGCAAAATCAGCGCGCCAAGCGCGAGCAAAGCGGAGAGGAAGCGGGTGAACGGCTCAGCGCGCAAAGTAAACAGCGCCGCCAGCGTTAGCGCCAGCATGGTTACAGCCAGGTTGGGCAGCGCGGGGCGGCTTTTTTCATACCAACCCAGCCCAAAGCCAGCCGCCAGGGCAATGACAACCCAAATGAGAAACGAAATGCCCGGCGGTTTTTGCCAAAATAGAAAGTCAAACCCCCAGCCGACAACCAGGGCTGCCAGCCAATACCAACCGATATTACGGGGTATTCTCATGGATTCCCTTAGAATTTAATCAGGGAGATCACCAGCGACACAATCATCATTAAGGAAATAACCGCAAGGATGATCTGATTGCGCCGCAAGCGGCGCAGGTCTTGCGACGATTGATCTTTCGGTCTCCCCGTCTTTGGGGTAGATTTTGCCCGGTTTGCCATAATCCTGTCCTTCTTTCTCGTAACCATCCCATCCAGCAGGAAGGGACGCCTGCCCTATTTTAATCCAGAAAGCCCCAGGCAACCAAAGATGTTTTGGTTGTAGCACGCTTTTGGGCGCAAAATCTCTACAATCCCTGTCTTTCTCTTGCAAATTCTATCAAAATCTCGCTGGATTGCGGGTTTACTCTCTGGCTGGAGCAGGGTTTTGACCCAGCCATTCTGCCATCAGCAAGAAGCAGGCAGCCGTCCAGGTATAGCCGGGGCAGTCGAGTCCTTTCCCGCTGAGGGCATCGTAATTTTCCCAAAAACCCGGCGATTGGACACACATGTCGCAAAACTGGCGGGCAACCGTACGCGCCAGATCGGTCTCGCCGCCGTCTGCCAGTCCGTCGAAGATCAGCATGGTAGAAGGTCCCCAGATCGGTCCGCGCCAGTAGCCGTTGGGCTCATATTTGGGGCTGGAAGGCGCTTCGGTCGCCAACCCGTAATTGGTCAACCAGCGCCCGCCGGGCTTCAAATCCGCAGCATGGTCAGCAAACACCGCGCGCGGTAGGCGTCTGCCCAGTTCCAGCGGGATGTAGTTAAGCAGAGAGAGGCTGGGGGTATAGGCGTGGCTGCTATCCCGCAAGGTGACAAAACGACCTTCGCGCAGGCTGTGCTGCAGCAGTCTGTCGAGCTGCAAGCGGGCGCGCCTGTTCCAGGCGCTGGCGTCATCTTCTCGACCCAAAATTGCTGCCATGTTTGCCAGCCCTTCACACTGTAAGACCAGATGGGCTGCCAGGTCTGGGCTTTCTGCCGGATAGCCGCCGTCAAAGGCGGTGCTGTTGTCCCAACCCGAATCGTTGCCGTGGTGATACTGGCACACCCCATCGCCGTCAAAATCGCGCATGGTGTACCACCATTCGGTCAGGCGCACCATTGGCGCAAAAAGCTGTTCGAGATAAGGACGGCACGCCTCCACACCCAGCAGGTCGATCATTTTCATCACCGTCCAACCCTGGATGGGCGGTTTGGTGAAGCAGTAATGCTCGTAGAGGTCATTGATCTGATCCGGCGCGATGCCGTTCGGGTCGAGATGCTCGAAAAACAACAGCAACTGCGACCATGCCAGCTCCGGGTTGGCGCGCGCAATCGAAAGCGCGTTGAAGCAGTTATCCCACGACCAGATCGAATTCATCCAGTATTTGCTCATTAACACTGCCGGGCGGGTCAGCACGCCGGAGGGGGCGACTTCGCTGTTCCACATCAGGTACCAGGCTTGTTCGGCGGCGGCGTGGTAGGCAGCCGGAACTGCGGGAATCTTCGCCAGCCAGTTGTCCCAATGGGTTTTCCATTGCTGCGCCGCCTTTTGAAAGACGGGCAGGGTATCATCAAACCGCGATTCATAGAAGCTGACGCGCAGCGCGCCGAGATTTCCGCTGAAATCCACCTGGTAATACAGCCCCTTGCGGTGCGTCTGCCCCAGGTCAACCCCTGGCGCGCTGACCGAAACCCGTTCGCCGGATGCGGCGCGGAACAGGTGATGGCAGCGCGCAAAACCATCCACGATATTCGCCGCGCCGGAGTGGCAGGCATAGGTGGTGGACATGGGCTTATGGGCGATCAAGCGCACCTGCACCCCTTCTGATTCAAAGAGCAGCGTATCCAGGTCCATAAAAGTAAATGAAGCCCGCCCGCCGCCCGCCGCCAGCAGGTCGAGGCGCTCCGCGCGCTCCACCCAGCGGTATGGCACTTCGACCCCGTCTTTCAACAGGGCAATTGCGAAGAAATCGCGCGGGAAGTATTCGGCATTGCGGGTGGAAGTCGGTCTCGTGCTGCAGGTGCGGTAGATCAGGCGGGGACCTGCCTCGCGGTCTTTGCCAATTGTCAGGTAAGAACCAGGGACAGAGAAGGGAATGGAATGGATTTCATAAAGCGACATGGTTAACCCTCGAATGATAAGGATGAATGGAATTGCCCGAAAGCAATCAGGTTACAAACAAAGCCAGAGGCAATGATATTATCAAAAATCAACATGGTTGTCCACCACTTGAACGGCGTCGTAATCACGGATATCAAATACACGATCGAGTAGAGGGTTCATATGTTTTTTACCTTTCTGTGCGGATAAATTGAATGGGAGGCAAATCACGGCATAAAGGCAGGGCAGCCGTGTGGATATGCTCATCCCCGACAAATTCGACATCCATTTCCAGCAGGTTATCGGCATCAAACAAAGCAAAGGCATCGCCGCCGTAGGGCAAAGCGCGGGCATCAAACGAATAATAGCGCACCTGCAGGTCCGCGCCAATGCGCTCAACAAACAATTCGCCAAAAGCCGGGTGGGTATAACGCCCCGCATAATCCGCCAGGGGACGCGCGCTGGCGGATACCAGGCGGGCGCGTTTTTGAGCCAGGCGCACTTCGGCAGCCGCGCGGAAAGCGCGTTTCTGATCGATGAAACGGCGCGCCCAGGGCAGCAGCTCGAAGCCGGCGGCGCGGTCGAGCGCCTCTAACGCCAGCATCTGCGCCAGGCAGGCAGAGGTGCGGTTGCACAACGCCGCTGCAGCCACCCCGCGCCCTGGCAGCACATAGATGTGGCTGGTGTAGCCGTCCATCCCCCCCGCGCCTGACCAGCAAATCTCGCCGCGATAGACCTGCGTGAGCCAGCCTAACCCTTGCCCATAAAAGAGGATCTCAGGAAAAACCTGCGCTTCCAGCACCACCTGAGGACGGGTGCATTCGGCTATTGCCGCCGGGGGGATACACCCTGCGCCCTGGTTGAGCATCATTTGCCCATAACGCGCCAGGTCGCGCACCGAGCCGCAGACCGCCCCAGCGGCTGCGAGGGCATACATTTCCATAAAGGGCAGCTCGCGGTAGGGTGTGAAACCATTCGGTCCGCAGGGACGGGCATACTGGTCATCCCGCGCCAGACCGGCGGTCGTGGTATCCATACTGGAAAGACCGAGCGGTGTGAACAGAATCTCGCGGATCAAGGTGTGCCAGTCTTTGCCGGTAGCAGCCTGCAGCATCAGCGCGATCAAGCCAAAATGCAGGTTTTGATAGCGGTAAGCGGTTCGGAACTCAAACGCGGTGGGGGTCGCCGCGACTATTTTCAGCACGTCTGCGGATGCAATTTCACGCCGCCAGAAGATTAAGTCGCAGGCGGGTAGCCCGCTGCGGTGGAGAAAAAGGTCGCGCAGGGTGCAGCGTTCGCCAGCCCAATGGTCGACCATCTGAAAAGCGGGCAGCAGGTCGCGCACACGCGTCTGCCATTGCAGCGCGCCTTGCTGCACGAGGGTTGCGGCGACCAGGGCGGTCATCGTTTTGCTAATCGAGGCATAGGCAAAGCGGGTGTCGCCATCGACGGGCAGAGTATGGGCTGCGTCGCGCCAGCCGAAGCCCTGGCAGAATAACTCACCCTCACGGTCGTACGCTGCCACGGCTGCGCCCGGCGTTACATTTTCCGCCAGCACCGCAGGGACGAGAGCCGCAAGATCGTCAAACCGGTTAGCGTTCATTTTTAGTTCTCCTGAAATTAAATGGATAGCACGCCAATATAATCGTTTCGTCTAATCGATTAAATTATAACATAATTGACCCTTCAGCGCAGCCATCAAGCCACGACGAATTTTTTGATCATCTCAAAGTGAACTTAATAACGGCTGCTTTCCAGAGAAAAACGGACACCCTGCCTGTTTTTGATTGCCCATTTCTTCCCCTGCGCCGCCCGGCTGCGTGTTCGATCGCCTGGGAGGATCGGCGTAAAAGGGTTTATAATTCAACCCATATTATGAGGTACCATGAAATCCGCCAACGAACAAGTGAAGACGTTATCTGTATCACCCGTAGAATTGAAACAAGCGAAAACTCAAGAAGATGAATTCCGAACAGCGGAAGTCATCACGGTCGCTGCCGCGCATGGCGCGCACGACACGTATTTTTCTTACCTGCCAACCATTTTGCCGCTGCTCATCAAAAACCTGGGACTAAACACCACCCAGGCGGGTCTGCTTTCGGCTTTCACTCAGTTTCCGAACCTGGTCCAGCCATTGATTGGGCATCTGGCAGATCGCAAAAACTTGAAGATGCTGGTAATCCTTGCTCCTACTCTTTCCGGATTTTTAATCACAATGGTTGGGATCGCGCCAACCTTTGGAGTGGCTGCCATGCTGCTCTTGCTGGCAGGATTCAGCACCGCCGGGTTTCACTCGATCGCTCCGGCAATGATCGGCAATCGCTCCGGAAAAAAGGTTGGGCGGGGCATGGGGTTCTTCATGGTCGGCGGAGAGCTGGGCTTCGGCATCGGTCCGCTGGTGGTGGTGGGGGTGATTGGCACGCTGGGCTTAAGCGGACTGCCCTGGTTGATGACTTTCGGCATGCTTTCTTCGGTCATCCTCTATCTGCGCCTGAAAAATGTCTCGACGGTGCGCCCAACACAGACCGAAGCCAGCCTGCCGCTGCGCCAGGCTCTGGTTGAGATGCGCAGCCTGATGCTGCCCATCGGCGCCATCATTTTCACTACCGGATTCTTAAATGCCCATGTGGTCAATTACCTGCCAACTTTTATGTCGCTCGAAGGGTCGGCTTTTGCAGTGGCAGGCGCCTCGCTGGCAATTGTGGAACTGTCTGGCACCATTGGCGTTTTTCTGATGAGCATGTACAGCGACCGCCTGGGACACCGCAACATCGCCTGGATTGGCACGCTGGCATCGGGATTTTTCGCGCTGGGATTTCTGAGCGCGCGGGGCTGGCTGCAAATGCTCATGCTGGTCGGCATTGGCATGACGGCATTCGTCGCCAACCCGGCTTACCTGGCGTTGATCCAAACCCATTTCAGCAAAAACCGCGCCCTGGCAAACGGCGTCTATATGGCGAGCAGCTTTATCCTGCGCTCGATCGTGGTGGTTTTGGTCGGCTTTCTATCGGATCAGTTTGGGATGCGGACGGTCTTCGCCGCCAGCGCGGTGCTGGCGCTGATCTCGGTCCCCTTGAACTTTCTGCTGCCGCGCAGGCAGGTATTCTAGGATATCAGAAATTCAGGCGCAGATTCAACACCCGGTATTGCCACGCGCCCAATTGAATTTCCTCCAGCGAGGAGAACTCCTCGCCGTTGACCAGGTCAACGGCTTTGGCGGCTGGCTGGTTGTACAGGCTGGCAGATTGCGGAACTGGCGAGGCGTTCACCAGGTAGATCAGGTGTTCTGCCCCCGCGCGATGATAGGCAGCGTGGATATCGGCTCCCTTGGGCGCAAAAGGGGTCTGGGGAGCGCGTCCCAGCACCGTTTCGCGCAGGAGATCGAGCACGGCGTGGGGTAGTTCCTGCAGCAAGGTGAATCCCATGAACGAGGTGAAATAAAGCGTACGACCTTTGCCAAATTCGTGGCTCACCACGGCAGGTTCTCCGCCCGGCAGGCTGGCAAGCGCTCTGGCATTATCGAACAGGCGCACCAATTGAGTCATAAATGGCGCGCGCACCCGTTCACCCTTCAGGTCAAAGCTGCTTTCGCTGGCGACATCTTCTTCCACCAGACCCAGCGCTTGAGATAACGGCTCACCGGGCACTTTTTCCGCTGGGCAAACGCCCCACTCATCCACTACACCCAGGCGGGCGTCCGCTATCAGGCAGCCGCCCTGGCGGACGTATTCCCTCAACCATTCAGCCTCTTTGCGCGCCAGCGAGACCGCAGTCGGCACAACCAACACCGGCGTCTGCCAATCGTCTTCTGCCAGGTCTTCCAGGTTACTGATCTGGGTCGGGATGCCCAGTTCCCAAAAGGCGCGGTACCAGCCGCGAATGCAATCGGGATAATCGGTTTTTGCCCAGCGGAAGAAGGCATCGTGAAACAGGCGTGCGCGGTAACTGACCAGGATCTTCACCGCTGGCGGCGCGGGTCTGGCGCTGGCAAACAGAGGCTCATGGCGGCGCAGCACGCGCACCAGCTCTTTCACCGCCGCCGCGCGCGCGTTGGGCATCCCATCCAGGTCGGTTAAGCCGCGCCCGCTGGCTTGATAACCGTGCATAAAGGGGCGATAGCGGAAGAGTTGGAAGCTCTGAGCGCCGCTGGCAATGCCCATCATAATCCAGGCTGCCAGCTCGCCCGGCTGCACCTCGCTGCCAGGAGTGAGCGCGGATTGCGTATGGGTTTGCAATTCATTCAAGACGTAGGGTTTGCCCGCTTTCCGCGCCGCCGCAGCCGGCAGTTCGTAGTGCAGCGCCAACCCCCAGATTTTGCCGGTGAAATTTCGCCCCCAGCTCTTCGGGTAAAACGTACCGCCGTAGATGTCGCAGACCTGAGCTGAGCCAAATTCATCGTTGTTGCGCTGGGTGATGTCCTCCGCCAGCAGTTGGGCAGAGGTGCCATCGAGCATCACCGGATGGCTGGTATCAACTTCTTTGATATATTCCACCCACCGCTTGCAAATAGCAGTCAGGGTATCAGCGCGAAAACGCTCATAATCCACCGAGGGCAGCAGGCTGGACCAGGCGGAATAACCTGCGCGGCGTTCGCGCGGGTTGATCTGCTCGAACTGGTTAAATCGGCGGAACCAGCGCCGGTTCAACACCTCAATCGTCCCGTACTTTTCTTTCAGCCAGGTATGGTAGCGGCTGACCGTCCAGGGATCATCGGTGCGCAGGTGAGCCTCGTTGTATACATCCCAGGCATACACCGCGGGGTGGTTCTTGAGCGCCCGCACGCAGGTTTGCAGATACGCCTTTGCCAGCGCATCGACCGCGGGGTGATTGGGGTTTGCCCAGGTGCCGCCGCCGGTAATGCGCCCCTCTTCCGGCTGGACATACATTTCAGGCATCAGCAGGGCATCCGGCAGGTATTCTTGAGAGGGGTTTTGACCGATAAGCTGGATCACGGCACGCATGTTGCGGCGATGCAGCAAGTCCAGCACGCGCAGGGTCGCATCAAAGGCAAAATCGGCAGGGTTCTTTGCCAGCCAGGAATTTGCGGCGGGCCAAAGCGTGATCAGGTCAAAACCCAGATCAGCCATGTTGGCAACATCGCGCACTAATTCAGCGGGCGGGTAGTCATCCTCAAAGAAATACACAACCCCAAAGGGGTAGTTTGAAATCATGGCATCCTCTGGTGAATGGATTGATAACTCGATTCAGAAGCACGCCCAAGCAAACGGATTATGAATCAGCGGGGAAAAAGCTGATGCCCAAGGCGCCCGGACCGGCATGCACCAGGATGGCAGGGGGCAGAAAATGCACCGGCACGTTTTCAATTCCCAGTTCCTGGCTGAGCTGCTGCGCCAGCAGGTTGGCTTCGGGTTCGGCGTCCCCCTGCATAATCGCCAGGAAGGATTGGTCGCCGCGCGGGCACTCCTTCTTGACAAGTTCTTCCAGGCGCGCCAGGGCGCGTTTCTTGGTGCGCTGGGTTTCCAGCGGCTGAATCGCGCCTTCTTTCAAGCTCAACAGGGGTTTGGTTTGTAACAGGCTGCCCAACAGCATCTTTGCCCCTCCGATGCGCCCGCCTTTGTACAGGTATTCGAGGGTATCAACCAGTATGAGAAGCCTCTCTTTCGCCGCCATGCTGCTTACCTTGCGGACGATGGTATCGGCGTCGCAGCCTTCATCGCGCCATTTGAGCGCCTGATACACCAGGGTTCCCAGACCCGCGCCGATCGTCAAGGTATCAACCACCCGGATATCCGCGTTGGGAAAATCTTGGGCGGCGACGGTCGCGCTGCGGTAGGTGCCGCTCAGTTTGGAGGTCGGCGAGAGGACAATCACCGTGTTGCCAGGGGCAGCATATTGCTCGTAGATTGGCGTATATAGGGCAGGCGGCGGCGCGGCGGTTTTTGGCAGCTCACTCGAAGCGCGCAATTTCGCCAGGAAGGTGGTCGAATCGATTTCGGTATCATCTCGGAATGTTTCTTCCCCAAAGATGATGATTTGCGGCAGCAGCGGCACCTGGAGACGAGCGGCAGTTTCAACCGAGATACAAGACAGGGTATCAGCAACAATTGTAATCATACGGTTCCATCCTGAAGACAGATTTTTGTGCGGGTGGAGCAGTTCTTCTCATTTTATCTTAATTCAGTCTGAACAGACAGGAAAAGCCGCCTTTTCTTGATCCAAAACCGCGTTCTTCTGACTGAGAAACGTCTGCCGGGCTGTCTGGTATCCCAATTCGATCCACTCGCGGGTGTGGCTGAAGTCCCACAAGGGGTAATCGCCAGGGGGGATCAGACGGATGCGCAGAACCGGGACGCCGCATGCCTGCGCCAGCTTCAATTCCATCTCCCGCTGGCGGCTGATGACCGCCTGAATCGTGCGCGAAAAGAAGGGACGCCGAATAGCGCCGAGAAAAGCCTCCTCCAGCGAAAAGGCGAGGATGCGGGTGGCTCCCAGGCGCATGGCGGGTTCAAGCGGCAGGTTGCTGACAAATCCGCCATCGACCAGGAATTTTTCCTGGTCAATCTGCGGGCTGATCCAAGGCGGCAAGGCGCAGGATGCCATGACACCATCCACCACCGATTGATCGGGGTCAACGCCAAACACCTCAGGCTCGCATGAATTTAACTCGGCTGCCACGGCATAGAACGGAATTTCTTTCAGATCGCGGAATTTCAACTGCGGCGTTAAGCCATAATTGGAAAAGAAATGTTGAATACGCTGCTGGTTTGCCGACATGGTACGCTCCATCAAAGCATTAACGCTTAGCCAGACCAGATTGCCCGGCAGAAAGTCGGATACAGAGGCTTCCAGCCAGGCTTGTTCCAGCAGATTGAGCGCGCTGACATTAAATCCATGCAGCGCCAGGAAAGCGGAATTAATCGAGCCGATTGAGGTGCCGACCAAAAAATCTGGATAAAAATTGGCTTCTAGGGCTGCGCGCAGCGCGCCAACCTGCAGCGCGCCATGCGACCCGCCGCCCCCTAAGACGAAAGCGAGTTTTTCTTCCATGTTGTTCTCCTGCGTTTTGTTCTTTATCCATTACGTTAATATCCAATTCGCAGCCCAGCGACGAACACCTTCACAGCTTCGCGCGCCCAAAGGTGTTCGGAAATGGGCTGGATAAATTTTCCTCCGAGCAATTCCTGCGAGAGCACATAGCTGGCGAGCATGCCCAGAAAGGTGCGGGCGGTCAGGAAGGGGTCATCCAGCGCGCGGATCGCGCGCCGCTGCGCCTGATGATCAAGGTAGCCCGCCAGCAGCTCAACCGCCTTTAAAATCACCTCCTGGTACATCAGCCGCGCATGTTCCGGAAAGCGCACCGCATCGGTCATCATCAAGCGGGTCAATGACAGGTTTTTTTGAATGTAATCAAGATACCCAAAGGCAATTTCTTTCAAGACCTCCTCCAGGGGGCGCTCGCGGTCTGCCACATAGCTGGATAACTGGGGGATAAACGAGCGCTCAGCCAGGATGGCGGCAAAAATATCATCCTTGCTGGGGAAGTAGAGGTAGATCGTGCCTTTGGCGACCTTTGCCGCCTCTGCAATTCCTGCCACGCTGGCGGCGGAAAAACCTTTCTCGCCAAACACCTGGATCGCCGCATCCAGGATGCGCTCCCGCCGGATTTTGAAATAAGTCTCGCGGTTTGACGCTGCAACTTTTGGAGACATAGCCCTCCCAATAAATGACTGTCTGGTCAGTCATTTATATTATCGGGGTTTCCCGCTGGAAATCAAGTGACATTTTTCAACAGGAATTTCGAGTAAAATCATATAGAGCTGGCAGCCGCTGATTCAGGTCAAAGGGTGTTGACGCAGTCCATAAAGGCGAAACTGCAAGGTGATACTGAACCAGCCTGCAACCCCAATTATCCATTTTTATGGAGGAAGATCGATGCCACGCATTGGAATTGATGACCCACAAGGTGTCAAAGCAGGTCCCTACTCTCACGCAGTGCGCAGCGGAGACCTGGTGTATCTCTCTGGTCAGGCTGGTGTTGATCCACAAACCGGCAAGATTGTAGAAGGCGGCATTGCCCGCCAGGTGGAACAGACGTTTGCCAACATTCACAGCAGTTTGCAGGCTGCCGGGCTGAGTTTTGAGCAGGTGGTCAAGGTGAATGTTTACCTGACCGACATGAACCATTTTGCAGTCATGAACGAAGTCTATGCGCGTATGTTCACTCAGCCATACCCAGCGCGCACCACCGTGGGGGTGGCTTCGCTGCCGCTTGGCGCGTTGGTTGAAATCGAGATGATTGCCCGCGCATGAAGATTACGACGATTGCCTTTGACGCCGATGACACCCTCTGGGAAAACGAGGTGTATTACCGCCGGATGCGGGCGCGTTTCGTTGACCTGCTGGCGCCTTATGTAGACCCGCAAACCGCCGGTCGCCGTTTAGACGCGCTGGAAATAGACAACGTTCACTGGTACGGTTACGGGATCAAGAGCTTTACGCTTTCCATGATCGAGACGGCGCTGGAACTGAGTGATGGCAAAATCGGCGGGGAGGTCATTCGCGCCATCCTGGGTTTTGGCAGGGAGATGCATGCGCACCCGGTTGAGGTGTTCGATGGCGTAGAACCCGTATTGGCTGAATTGAAGCAGGGCTATACCCTGGCGCTGGTCACGAAAGGCGACCTGCTGGAGCAAGGGCGCAAGGTACAGCGTTCTGGTCTGGCGCGTTATTTCGACCGGGTAGAAATCGTCCATGAGAAAAACGCGCAGGGCTACCGCGAACTGATGGAACGCCACCGCATCCCTCCCGCTGCTTTCCTGATGGTCGGCAACTCGCTGCGATCGGACATCCTGCCGGTGATCGAGATTGGCGCGCAGGCGGTGTACGTGCCGTATGAACACACTTGGTCGCTCGAATCCGCCGAGATCGACCCTCACCAGCACCATTTTTACGAGATTGAAACGCTGCGGCAGTTGCCCAGCCTGCTGGCAGAACTGGAACGCCGACGCTCGACTGATTGAGCAGGCTGAGACTTTACACAAAACATGACACAAAATCCAAAGGATGCCCATGCCTGAACTGCCTGAAATCACCAATTTGGCGCGCCAGATCAACACCCACCTGACCGGAAAGCTCATCCAGGCGGTGGATGTGAGCCAGCCCAAGAGCCTGAACCTGCCGGTTGAAGAATTTCGCGCGGCGCTGCAAGGCGCACAGATCACCGGCGCACATAACCGCGGCAAGTGGATCTTCACCGCTACCACGCGCGGTTGGTTATTGCTGAATCTGGGCATGGGCGGTGAATTGCTGCTGGTTACGCCCGATTCGCTGCCTGCCAAACGCCGATTGGTTTTCACTTTCGGCGATTCTACCTGCCTGAGCGTCAATTTCTGGTGGTTCGGCTATGCCCACCATGCAGCGGAGGGCGCTCTGGCTTCGCACACCATGAGCGCCAGGCTGGGACCCAACCCCCTGGAACTGACGTCAGATCAGTTGAAAGAGCGCATGAAAGGCAAACGCGGCGGACTGAAAGCCTTTCTGCTCGACCAGGAGAACCTGGCAGGCATTGGCAACTTCTATATCCACGACATTCTGTTCCTGGCTCGCCTGCACCCGCTACGCCGGTTGGAAAGTCTGACAGACGCTGAGATCGAAGGTCTGCAGCGCGCCATTTGGAGCGGGCTGCAGCCCAGCCTCGACAAAGGCGGCGCCTTCTATGAGGTGGATTTGTTCGGCAAAAAAGGCGGTTTTCTGATGGAGGATATACTCGTGGGCTACCGCGAAGGGCAGCCCTGTCCCACCTGCGCCGCCCCCATCGAAAAGCTCAAAACCGGCGGCACCGCCAGCTTCCTCTGCCCGCAGTGCCAAAAAATGACTCCATCATCACGCTGACATAACCCTGCGCGATAGGGTGATCTCCCTACTCAATTACAGTGCCTTTTCCTGCCAGCGCACTATAGACAGGATGATCAATGCGACCGTCGGCGAAGACGACTTTTTTGACCCCCAGGTCGAGCGCTTCGCTGGCACCCAGCACCTTTTTCTTCATCCGCCCCTCGGCAAACGCCAGCGCTTGCTCCAAACCATTTTTGGGGATATGCGGCATGAGCGTGCTTTCATCGGGGAACTTGCGCATCAACCCCGGCACGTTGGTGAGCAGCAAGAGCTGCTCGGCTTTGACCGCTCCCGCCACCATCGCCGCCGCCCGGTCGGCGTCGACATTGACCACGTCGCCTTCCAGTGAGATCGCCAGCGGCGCGATGACCGGCATCAACCCGGCGTTCATCAGCAGTTCCAGCAGCCCGGCGTTGACCTGCTCGATTTTGCCGGTGTAATCGTCGCGCAGGATGCGCTTGCGCCCGTTTTCAACAATGCGGATGGCGTCTTTGCGCTTCGCCAGCATCAGCCTGCCGTCCACACCGGATAACCCAAAAGCGTTCACCCCGCCTTTTTGCAGGCGCTCGACCAGCAAGGTGTTGATCCTGCCAGCGGTGACCATGGCGAAGATCTCCAGCGTCTCGCGGTCGGTGTAGCGGCTGGTGAAGCCCGATTCGTTGGTCACAAAGCGCGGCGGGCGTCCCAGTTTTTCGGAGATTTCGTTGGTCTCGGCTGAGCCGCCGTGCACCAGGATGACCCGCTGCCCTTCTTTGAGCAGCGCCGCGACATCCTGGCAGATGGCATCGAAGTTGACGCCCGCAGCGCCGCCAATTTTAATCACGATCATGGGTTACTCTCCCCAGTCCTCTTCTTCCATCGGCGCCAGTTCAAGGGTCAGTGGATCAATAGCGGTCACCTCCAGGTCAACTCCGCAGTCAGAACAAACCACAATCTCACCCTGCAGGGGATCGGTCAGGGTAATCTCGGCGTCACATTCGGGGCAATGCGCAGTAAAATCAGCCATCATTCACCTCACAAATTATTATTTTCGTATTCAAAAGTTCTTCCTCAGGGCTTTGCGGTTGGCATCGCTGCCTGGGGGTTATCGCTTTCCTTGCTCTATCACATAGTCTACCATTTTTTCAGGGATATTGACTCCTGTGGTATGGATGCTGTTGCGAAATTCCATGGTATGGTTGGCTTCGTTGACCAGCAAACCGCGTTCGGTCTCGAAGAGGTCGATCGCCAGCAGCCCGCCGCCCACCACTTGAGAGGTGCGCTGGCACAATTCATCTATCTCCACAGTCACCGGGCAGTTGCTGGCTTGCCCGCCACGCGCGGTGTTGGTAATCCAGTTCTCAGAACTGCGGTAAATGGCGCAGATGGTTTTGCCGCCCACGGAGAAGGCGCGGATATCGCGCCCGGGTTTGTTGATAAACTCCTGGATGTAAAAAATCTGGTGGTTGTAACCGCCCAGGGTGGATTTATGCTCCAGGATGGTCTCCGCTGATGAGCGGTCATTGACCTTGGCTAACAGCCTGCCCCACGATCCAACCACGGGTTTTAGCACACAGGGATAGCCCATTTCTTCAATCGCTTTGAGCGCTGATTCTTCGGAAAACGCCATCATCACCCGTGGACTGGGGATGCCGTTTTGGAACAGCAGCTGGCTGGTGAGGTATTTATCACCGCAGCGGTCGGCGACAATCGAAGGATTGATCACCTTGACCCCGTTGGCTTCAAAAATTTTCGAGATGTACAACCCCCGTGAATAAGACACCGAGCGCTCGAAGACAATATCCACATCGCACGGCTTTTTGGCGATGTCGAAATAGGCGGTATCGTCGTTGATAGGCACCACCTCGACCCCCGCCCGCTTGTTCAGCTCCTCCATCAGCAATTTTTCTTCAATACGCACGCGTGTGTACAGGAAACCGACTTTCATTCTTTTCTCCTACTCTCCCCGACGGCTATAAATATCGGATAATGCTTTCAACCGCCTGGCTGGTGTTGAGATTTCCGCCCAGGTCTTCGGTTACCTGTCCGCTGCGGATTGCATGCAGCACGGCGTTTTCAACTCGCCGGGCGGCTTCTATCTCGCCCAGGTATTCGAGCATCATCTTTACCGCCAGGATGGTGGCAATGGGATTCGCCTTTTTCAACCCCGCCAGCTTCGGCGCGCTGCCATGCACCGGTTCGAACACTGCGGCGTTCACGCCAATATTGCCCGAACTGGCGATGCCCAGCCCGCCGACCAACATGGAGGCTTCATCGCTGAGGATATCGCCAAACATATTGGTAGTAACAATCACCTGGAATTGAGACGGCTGGCGGATCAATTCCATTGCGCAGGTATCCACCAGCATTTCTTCCATCTGCAAGTTGGGATATTCTTTTGCCACTTCGAACGCCACCGAGCGAAATAAACCACAGGTAGCGCGCAGCACGTTGGCTTTATGCACCACGCACACTTTGTTAAATCCCAATTTCCCCGCCAGATCAAACGCGAATCGCAGCACGCGCTCGGAGCCTGCGCGGGTGATGACGCGCTCGGTCACTGCCCGCGCGCCGTTATCTTCCACCCGCTCGATGCCGGAGTAGAGATCCTCGGTGTTTTCGCGCACCACCATCAGGTTGACATCCTGCCGCGAACCGGCATGCGGCAGAGATTTGCAGGGGCGCAGGTTGGCATACAGGTCAAAGGTCTTGCGCAGGCGGATGATCGGCGAGCGGTAGTTGGGAATATCGGGCGGGGTGGTTACCGCGCCGAACAAGGTGGCGTCTGCCGCGCGGACTTTGTCAATCGTCTCAGGCGGCAGCGGGTCACCGCTGCGCTGGTAGGTCTCGTACCCGATATCGCCGTATTCAAATTGAAAATCGAGCGGCAGGGCTTGCAGCACCGCCACCCCGCCAGCCACCACCTCAGGTCCGATTCCCTCTCCGGGCAGCACGCAAATTTTGTAGGTCGTCATCTACATCAAGTCCTCGATGTCGTTATTTTTTAAGAAATTGACAATACCGCCTGCCTGGACGATCTGGAGGACAAATTTTGGCAGAGGTTTTGCCAGATACGTCTTGCCCTGGGTCAGATTGCGGATTTCACCGGTAGCCAGATCGACATCGATCTCATCGCCGTCCTGGATTTCGCGCGAGGCTTCGACGCTCTCCAGAATCGGCAAGCCAATGTTGATGGCGTTGCGGTAAAAGATGCGCGCGTAAGAACCCGCAATGACACATTTGACCTGCGATCCTTTGATGGCGATGGGGGCGTGTTCGCGCGAAGAGCCGCAGCCAAAATTCATGCCGCCTACCACCACGTCGCCCGCTTTGACATTAGGAGCAAACTCCGGATAGACTTCGCAGAACACGTGTTCCGCCAGCTCTTTCTCGACAATGGTGATATTGTAGCGCGCCGGGATGATCTCATCCGTATTCAGGTTATCGCCAAATTTCCAGGCTCGGTTTTTTGTAGCCGCTTTTTCCATCTTAACCCTCCAGGTACTTTCTCGGATCGGCAATCTTGCCCTCAATGGCGGTGGCTGCCGCAGCCGCCGGGCTGCCAAGATAAATCTCTGCTTCGGGGCTGCCCATGCGCCCGATGAAGTTGCGGTTCATAGTGGTGAAAGCGCGCTCTTTGGGCGCCAGCAAGCCGCCATGCCGCCCGATGCAGGCGCCGCAGCCCACCACGCCGATGGTCGCGCCAGCATCCATAAACACCTGGATTAAACCGTTCGCCAGCGCTTTCTGATAAATGGTAGTGCTGGCTGGGGTGACGATCAGGCGGGTAAAACGGCTGACCTTGCGCCCCTTGAGCAGGCTGGCGGCAATTTCAAGATCTTCGTAGCGTCCGTTGGTGCAGGTGCCGATGAACACCTCATCGATCGGCAACCCCGCGACCTCCGCCAGCGGTTTGACGTTATCCACATCCGGATGGCAGGCGACCTGCGGCTCAAGGCTGCTGGCGTCGATCTCGATCAGCCGTTCGTAGCGCGGATTCACCGGTTTGATCCAGTCGAACGGACCTTGCGCGCGGGTATGGTTCTGCAGATAATCGATGGTGGTCTGGTCAGGGGCGATCAGACCGCATTTTGCGCCGATCTCGGTGGACATATTCGAGAAGATGATGCGCTCGACCATCGGCAGCGCGTCGATATAAGGACCAGCAAATTCGACCGACCGATAAGTTGCGCCGTCCATCCCCATGACACCGGCAATGTGGATCATCACATCTTTGGCATACACGCCGGGTTTGGTCGCGCCGATGATATGCACCAGGATGGTCTCTGGGACGCGGAACCAGGTTTTGCCTGCCACCCAGGCGACGCCAATCTCGGTGGAGCCAAAACCGGTGCCAAACGCGCCAAACGCGCCGTAAGTGTTGGAGTGGGAGTCGCCGCCGATGATGACATAGCCCGGTTTGACATAGCCCTCTTCAATCATCACCTGGTGGCAAACCCCCTGGTGATAGAAGTTCTGAATATCCTGGGCTTTCATAAAATCAACGATGCGCTTTTGGGCTTCCGCCGCCGCCAGGTTGGGCGCAGGGTAGGCGTGATCAAAATGGATCACGATTTTATTTTTATCTTTGATCGGCTTGCCGATCTCCCGCCAGGCTTTGATCGCCAGGGGGGTGGTATTATCGTGGCTCATGATGTAGTCCACATCTGAAAGGACAATCTCACCAGCTTGGACGGTACGCCCTAATTTTCGCGAGAATATTTCCTCAATCAGTGTTCCCATGATCGTTTAACCTTCTTTCAATATTTCAAATTATCTCTCGTCGCCATTCGAATCAATGTTTGCGCCAAACTTTTTCAGCACGATTTTGGTCTCGGTGTTTTTCACGCCGGGCATGGTGCGGATTTCTTCGATCAGGTTGTTCAGCTCGGCGGTATTTTTCACCTTTACATAGACCGAGATGTCATGCGCGCCGGTGATTTCGAAGACGTGCGAGATATTCTTGAAGTTGCGCAGCCGCCGCACAACCGCGCTGGTATAGACATGCGACTCGACCGAGATAAGCACCATCGCATTGAGATCGCGGGGGATAATATCGGTCGCGCGCCCGGTCACCATCTCGGCAATTTCGAGAATGTCGCTGTCGTGCAGTATTTTACGCCGGTCGCCGACGTTCTTGATCTCGGTTACGATGTCGGTCAATTCTTGATCCGAAACCAGGATGCCATACTCCTTGAGACGGGCTGCAACGGCTGCCTTGCCGGTGTATTTGTCGATGATGATCTGCCGCTCGCGACCGAGAATGGCGGGGTCGAAATTTTCGTAGGTTTGCGGGTTCTTCAACACGCCGTTGGTATGCACCCCCGACTTGTGAGAGAAGGCATTTTGACCGGTGATGGGCTTGTTGGGCGCCAGGAAAAAGCCGGAGACTCGTTCGAGGTAGTTGGAAAGCTGCATAAGGTAGGTTATATCATATTTTTGCACGCCTTCCAGCACGCGAAATGCCATGATGACCTCGCTCAGGTCGGGAATGCCGGTGCGCTCGCCCAAGCCGTTGACTGTGGTGTGGATGCAGTCTGCACCAGCGCGGATGCCAACCAAACCGTTGGCAACCGCCAGCCCAAAATCGTTATGAAAGTGCATATCGATCTTGCAAGGCAGCAGCTCTTTGCGCAAAATCCGAATGCGCTCATCGACAATGGCAGGGTGCATGATGCCCAGCGTATCCGCAAAGCTGATGCGGTCGGCTCCGGCTTCGATGGCGCGGTTGCAGGCGCGGATCAGGTATGCCAGGTCGGTGCGCGAGGCATCTTCTGGACTGAAGCGCACCTTCAACCCCAGGCTGCGGGCGTAGCGCACATGTTCGCAGATGATGTCGATTGCCTGGTCTTCGGATTTTTTGACCTTCGACTCCAGGTGGATGCGCGAGGTGGGATAGAAGACCACCACCCGGTCAACGTTGCATTCTTTGGCGCGGTCGATATTGGCTTTAATCGCCAGGGAATGTGCCACAATTTCGGCTTTCAATTTGAGTGCAGAAATGCGTTTGGTCGCTTCGTAAACCGCAGGGGAAACGCTGGGGTCGCCAGCCTCGATCATATCCACGCCAACCCGATCCAATAATTTCGCGATTTCAAGCTTTTCCTCGATGGTGAAGTTCACGTAAGGAGTTTGCTCGCCTTCGCGCAGCGTGCTGTCTAAAATTTCAAGCATTTTACACTCTCCTCAGAGCAGAAACCTTCCTGCCCAGCCGATAAAAAGGTGAATTAAGCGAAGCATTATAACTCAATTCCAGGAAAATTCAGCTTTTTTCTGGATATTTGGGGCAAATTCAATGTTAACATTTGATAATATTAGAAAGATATCCATGCATTGAGGAGAGCTGTCTTGCAAACGATGGATACAATATACCTCTCAGTTGTGCACCAAAGCCATTGAAAAGATGAAAACAGCCCGCCGTCGCCGGGGTGAATCCAGGAAAAAGCGCACAGGTGATATCCTTAATGAAACCTTAAGTTGCTACACATCTTTGATCGCCAGGATACATTCCTATCAGACTTGATATAATGAGGATATGTTGATGAAAATTGTGATATTTTGTCTGGTCATTCCACTGGTTTTCGCCGGGTGCAGCCCGGCAGGCAGCGCAGGAAATACTGCCGCAGTCAACACCTTAACCACGTATCTTCAGGCGTTTGTGGATAAAAACGAAGCCCGCATGTCCAGTCTAATCTGCAAAGACTGGACGAACGACGCCCTGCTGGAATACGATGCCTTTCAAGGCGTGAAAACCCGGCTGGAAGGTCTTTCGTGCCAGGTTTCTGGAAATGAAAATGAAACCGTGCTGGTCAACTGCCAGGGCAAAATTCTCGCCACCTATCAGAACGAAGTGCAGCAATTCGACCTGAGTAAACGCATCTATCGGTTACAAAAAGCCGGGGCGGATTACCAGGTGTGCGGGTATAGGGATAAACCATGAGAGAAACCGGCAGGGTAAATTCTCTTCTGGATTGGACAATTGATTATGAAACGACATACACTCTTACAGGTAGGCTTTTTTGGGGTTCTGGGCATCATCTTGTTGATCATCTGGCTGGCAGGCAAAGCGCGGGAAACACCCGCTGAGAGCCAAACCCTCGTTCCCAACCCCCCAGACATCATTCAGACTGCGGTCGGAAATATCGCTTTACCCACCCGGGCTTCGACCATCGCCCCCAGAGGCACACCCACGGCGGTCCCTTCGCCGCGTGTTCAACGGACTGCCGTTCCGTTAGGCACACGGGCAGCGCAAGCCGTGCGCATCTCCCCCACACTGCCAGCCACGCCGGTCATCTTAAACCCAACCCAATGGAAAGAGTGGTCGATCATCCCCACCGTTTCACCCAGGCTGCGCGACATTTACCAGAAAGGCATTGCCCAAGGCAATAACCCGCATGCCTTTTCATTTCTTGGCGACTGCCAGAGTCAGCCGGATGTTTTTATGGGCATTTTTGATGAAGACCCCGACGCGGTCAGGCTCCTGCCAGCCCACCTGCAGGAAACCGTCGCCTATTTTGCTGGTTCATTCAACCGCTACAGCCCCACCGTCAAAGACGGCACAACCGAAGGCGCGCTGCTGTGGATTCAATGGAACGACAACCTGGAAAAGAAGTGCGCCAACAACGAAACTCCTCTGGATTGCGAGCTTCGCGTTCACAAGCCCAGCCTGGTTTTCATCCACGTCGGCACCCACTATGAAGACCGCAACCGGCGTTACCTGGTAACCATCCTGGATAAAATTCTGGAGCGCAACGCCATCCCGGTCTTTGTTACCAAAGCGGATAATATCGAAAAAGACGAGCGCATCAACGAAATGCTTGCCACCCTGGCAGCAGAATATGGGCTGCCACTGTGGAACTTCTGGGCATCGGTGCAGCACTTGCCCAATAAAGGATTAAAGGTCGAAGATCCCATCTACCTGACCGATGATGGTATCGAAGTGCACCGCATGGGCGGTTTGGAAGCCCTGGACGCCGTCTGGCGCGCGCTGAGATAACCGTTTGGATTGGCGCGTCCGCCAATTGACCCGCGGCAAAAAAGGCTACGCCCTCCTCAATCAATGGAGAAAGTGCCTGATCCTGATCGCGGCGGCAGGCGAAGCATGAAAATTCTTGATGAATCAGGGTTCAATGATCAACGCCGGGACGAAATATGGGATGCCAAAATACTGGCAGGCTGCTGATCGAAGGTCGATCGATGCGCTGTTAAAAGTACCCACATCATAAAGCTGGTAATCGATGACTCGCAGCTTCCACGCGCCGTTGGCAAACGAGCCATATAGCGGCAATAACGACTCCTCGGGCTTGTAGCGACCGGTGAAGGGGGCTTTTCCATTGAATATCCAAAGATCCGCCTCCTCGTCGAATATGGTATCGGTATAATGATCGCCCGAACCTCCGTTACCAACCGAAAGAGCAATCTCGCGCCCTCCTGGCGAAATCAGTGAAATGCCAAGGTCGCTGGTAAAGGGATGAGAAATGTTCACGCGGACATCGATATCGCGCACGAAGGCTGCCTCCGGAATGTCGAACACCACTTTTAGCCCCTCGAAATCCCTGTCGGGAATTGCCTTGGGCAATCCACCGGCGGTATAGGTGGTGGTCGTCTGCAAGCCAGTGACAAACGGACCGACCAGCAAATTCGCCTTTTGCGCGCCGTTATAGGTTACCTCCTGCAGCAGCCAAAACTCCCCCCCGCACGGCTGGGTCAACAACACCTGCACGTCATAAGGCGGCGAAGAAGTGGCAGAAGTTAATCCGCCTGCTGGAAGATCGGGATAAGCTGCCTGGGTTGCAGCGCCCATCAAAATCTTTCCGCTCAATGGGCTGGCGGTGGTGGTGATGTTCACCGCAGCCTCCACACCGATATTTTTCAATTCCACCTGGACAGTGATCGATTCGCCCATATCAATCACGCCGTTGTTGTTGCCCAGGCTGTCGCTAAAACTGACACCGGTATTGAGCAGCAGCACCGGCGCGCTGGTTGTCTCAACGCCATTGTAGATCACCAGCGCGAAGTCCTGGTCGAGGGGAGAGGCGTTGCCCGGCAAACCGTCGCCCGCGATGTTGGCGGCAATCACACGCACGCGGAAACTACCGCTCGCTCCTGCTGGCACAAAGACATTCTCGATGTTGTTGCGCTCATCAAAAGAACCGCCCGGTTTTGAGACTGCTCCCGAAAAGACGTTTCCCTTATAGATTTGTCCACCTGCAATAACCTCCAGGTTTAGATTGTTCACATAGGCAGCGCCAGTGGGCGCGCCGGGCGCGTCTGTCCAGACCAGTGAGACGTGGAAAGGACGGCTGGGATCAGGGATATCCCCATAGATCACATATTCCTGCCCGGATTCAGTAAAGAGATGGGTCTGGTCTTTGAGAATTCGGGCGGTGTTGTCGAACATCAGCCCCATGTTCGGATCGCCCCATCCCTGCTGCGGACCTGGCAGGTTGCCGCCGGTGCCAGCGCCATCCAGGTAACGGGGGGTGTTCACCATCAGCGCTTTGATCATTGCCGGGCTGGGCGGCACACCCGGTTTGAACACCCGCTGAAAATATTCATACGTCAGTTGGGCAACGCCTGCAATTGCCGGGGTCGAATGACTGGTGCCGGAAGACCAGGTGTAGAGCGTCTGGTTGGCTGGATAGTAGCGGCTATTCACGCCTCCACACACGCCAGAGCCGTTGTAATTGGGGTCTTGCGATGCAGCGCCTTGGATATGCACACCCGGCGCCATGATATCCGGCTTGATGCGCCCGTCGGCGGTCGGTCCACGCGAAGAAAAACTGGCAAGATCGTCCGCATTATCTGCCGAGACCAAACCGCAGCCGTCTTGTGTGCCGTTATCGCGCACGTTTTCAGTCGCGCCAACCGAGAGAATATTTTTTGCAGTTCCGGGGGTGTTAATGGTGCGCATACCCAGTTGTCCGCTGTTGCCCGCCGCAAAAATATGGAGCATTTCCTGGTTGCCCGCCGCTGCCGAGGCATCGCGGGTCAATAGGTCAAATTCGAATGCATCGATGGTGTACTGTCCAAACCCCGAGTTGTCCCCCCAACTGTTGGAGGTAATGCGCGCGCCATTGGTATAAGCAGTTTGCACAAAGGCAGCATAACTGTTGCTGCACTTCGAGAGGTTAAATGAGCCGCCATTTTTAAAGATCTTGGTCGCCGCGAAACGCCCGAAAGGAGAGATGCCCAAACCGAGTTGGTAGCCCGCCGGGTCGGCATACGGGAAACCGCTCAGGTAGTTATACCCTCCCGCGATGCTGACGTTGATATTGCCATGCCCATCCAGGCTGTTGCCAGAAGGGTCAGAGGTGCAGTTGTTGATGTACGAGATTCGGTCGGGGTTTTGCAGGCGACCAAAAAGGTGAAAATCTGGGTGCAGCACATTGTTTTCGTCGCCTATATCCAAGCCATCATCCACCACGTCAACCAGCGGATAGGCGTTCGGGTTGGTGGGGAAGTTGTGGTCAACCAGGAAGGTCAGGTATCCGGGGGAGGATGGTGCGGCTTTTCCCTCGCTGCGGGTAATATTTCCCGCGAGGATTTGTCCCTGCACTTCGTCCAGCTTTACAGGCGGATTCCAGGGTTCGATATTGAACACATCCGGGAAAGCAGCCGCCTCCTGCAGTTTTCCACGCGGGAGCTGCAGACTAACGGCGGTAAAAGTGCCTGCCGGGTAGGGCGGGCGGTGCACCGCAAGCGCCAGCTTGAGCAGCCGTTCCAGCGATTCTTCAACCGCCGGTGTGGTAAACAACTGAACGGTGACCGAAACGCTTTCGGTCAGCGGCGATGGCGCATCGGAAGCGTCCGGTTTAACCTGTTTCAGCAGGGCGGGCGCCAGGCGATATGCCGGGTGATACGCGCCCGTCCATTGCACCAGCTCCGCCACGCTGGCGGGCAAGGAACGAAGCGCCTGGACTGGCTGCCTGCCCCAGACGACATAAGCGTTGTCCGGGATATACGCCACAATTTGCAGCCCCTCCGCTGTCAGCGCATTGACCCATTCGGTCTTGACTGGTCCGATGAACTGCACCATCCAGAACTGGAAACCATCCGATCCAGGCTGGCTCAGGGCTGGTTCGAGAGCTGGCTCAACCCTCTGATTGCCGAAGGTCGAGAGGGTGTACTGGCGCAGACGGATGGTCGAGGGCATGTCTTGTAAACCAGCGCGCACCAGGCTGTTGGCTGGCATCCGTTCTACCCCCTGCCGGACGCGTTCGGATGGAAATTCCCACAGCGAAAAAACGCCGTAATCCACCCGTTTGATTCCTGCCGCCTCCTGCGCCCACTGGACCGACTGGGGATAACGGTGATCGACCAGCATTCGCCGGACGGCAGGTTCAGCGGATCGAACCGTCTGGTCGATGCGGCGCGGGAGGCTGTCTGGTGAAAAGGCAGATGGGGCGGAGGTAAAAAACGGTGTACCCGCCAGCAGCGCCAAGGAGATCAACAGGCGGAAAAAGAAGTGGGGAAATTTTGATGTCATGTGTCGGGAGAATCGATCCTTTGCGATCCGAATTACCAGATTTCTTTATTTTACTCCACTCAATGGAAGCGCGGGGAATGAAAAATCAAAGTACAGACATGAGGCATGAGACTGGATATAGACATTCCTGCCGGTCCTTGCACAATTATAGCAGCCCGCCATCCTGCCGCCGCCCTCATGTCGCCGCGAGCGCAGCGAAGCGACCTCCACAATCATATGGGGGGCTGCCGCGCCGCATCCCGACTCGCCCCCTGTCTTTGTGCGATAGATTTCCCCCTGGCACAGGAATTGCTACACAATTGACTGAAATCATTGTATCATGTCAGTAATACGTTTTCGCACGAGGAGCAGGGTATGAAACGAATTGCAGCGGCGGCAGCCGTCATCTTATTGGTACTCTCCATCTGGATCATCACCGCCGCACAGCGTTTTTCCGTCGCCGCCCCTGATCTCTCCCCCACTCCCCTGCCGGGCAGCTCTCAACCGCTTAGTGCTGCCCAGATTGCGCAGCAAAAAGCGCTGCTCTCAGACGTCGTTAAAAAATCGATCAGCGGACGCCCTGAAATCATGCCTTTTCAGAACCGGGATGTGGTCGTTGACCAGATCGATTACTCCGAAGACGGCGCAACCGCCCTCATCCGCCTGGCGCTGGTCGACAAGAAAACCGGTCAGGTCATTCCCTCCGAACCTGCCCTGGTGATCGCCAAACGCACCAATCCCAAAGACAGCCCCGACCCGCAATGGAAGATTGCCATCCCCAGCGACAGCGACTGGAACAACCAGCTCTCCACCCTGCCCGCCAGCCTGATCGCGGAGAGAGAACGCCAGCGCTATCTGGTCTCCAGCGCTGTCCAAAAACAATCTGCGCAATCCTTTGGCGGATACAAGCTGCCCTGGGCGTACGGCTTGAGCAAAACCCTCACCCAGAGCGTGGATCATGTCAACTTTTCCTGCGCCACCTGTCTCTACGCCTTCGATTTCGCCGACGGCACCATGTTCCCGCTGCTGGCTGCCAAGGGCGGGGTTGTTAAAGCCGCTGTCTGGCAGTACAGCAACGGCGACCCCTCCAACACCAATTACTTGATCCTTGAAGACCAGTCCACTACGCCCACCACCTACCAGGTCTATTACCACCTGGCGTATGACAGCATCCCCGCCGCGCTGCGCACGCCTGGCGCGCGTGTATTGCAAGGGCAATATATCGGAGATGTGGATGACACCGGCTTTTCCACCGGTCACCACCTGCATTTTCATGTAACCACCAATTACCCATACATTTTCGCCAATATCGTTGACATCACCTTCGATGACGTGACCGTCAACGGCGGCAGACCGCGCCAATGCTGGGAAGCGCAAGCTTACCCGCAATACGGCACTCAGTGCATGCCCGGCGATAAATACGTCTCCGGCAATATCGGCGCCAACCCTCCCACGGGCGACCTCACCCTGCCCGCCTGGGGCGCGCAGATCAACGAGCGCAACCTCACCCTCAGCGGCTGGGCGAAAGATGATATCGCGGTGACCAAGATTCAGGCAATTGCCAATTTCAACGGCTCGTGGGTGGAACTGGGACCTTCCTTTAGCGGGACGAATTTCTCCACCAGCATCGATTTATGCGCCGCCGGAGTCCCGGATGGTCCGTTCGGTCTGGCGCTGCGCATCTGGGACCGCGAAGGCAACATGGCGCCTGGGTACCCCGGCAACCGCCAGGTGATCAAAAACTACGCCTGCCCACCGCCCCCGCCCGCCTGCAGCCCCAACGCCAACCAGGTCTCGATTTTCGCCAACCCCGATTACAGCGGAACCTGTAAAACATTCGATATCGGCAGCCACGACACCGGCGCTATGAGTCCGGTCGGGCTGGATAACCTCGAATCGCTGCTGGTGGGCAGCAATGTGCGCGCCATCCTCTACTCGCTTGGCACGTTCACCGGTCGACGCGAGACCTTCGAAATTTCTGACGCCAACACCGCCGACAACCGCATCTACGCCAACAATGTGTATTCCATCCGCGTTCAAAGCAAAACTGCCTTGCCCAGCGCTCCCCTGCTGCTGGCGCCGCAAAATCACGCCGGAGCGGCGCCGACCGCCGCCGATTCGGTGTTGTTGGTGTGGGAGAACGGCGACGGCGCGACCAGTTTCAAGGTGGAACTGAGCGGTCCAGGCGGCTTCTCGCGCGTTATGGACTGGAGCAACACCATGCACTGGGCGGTTGGCGGGCTCGCCCCCGGCAATTACACCTGGAAGGTGATCGCCCGCAACAGCGCCGGGCAGACCGAAGCCAGCTCCTCGTTCACCGTCTCGACCGGCTCTTTGCCCGCCTACACCCCTGTCTCTGCACCTTATACCTATAACGCCGACACTGCCGGCAACTGGACTGCCACCGGTTTGTGGCGGCGCGCTTCGGTAGCGCTGGGCGGAAGACCCCCCAGCAACGCCTGGATCTTCAACAACGGCAGCGATTATGCTGGCACATTGCGCGTCGGCGACCTGACCTCCCCGCCCATCACCATTCCCGCAACGGGCTATTACCTTAAGTTCCTTTATTTCAGCGATACCGAAGGCGCCTCCCCCTGGTGGGACCGCCGCCAGGTGCAGATCTCAGTGGACGGCGCGCCATTTGAGAACCTGCTGCAGCTCTTCGATGACGTTCAAAACACCATCTGGCTCGAAAGTCCAGCGATCAACCTTTCCGCCTACGCTGGAAAGACGGTGCGAATCCGTTTTCACTTTCACACGGTTGACCGCGCCTTCAACACCGGGCGTAAGGGCTGGATGATCGACGACGTGCGCATCATCAACTCCCCCGCCCTGCCCGATTGTCCCGCGGATGGCAACGATTCCCCTGCTACCGCCACTGCCATCCTGCTGGGTCAGATCACGGCAGATTTTCTCTGCCCGAATGGCGATGTGGACTATTATTATTTCGACGCTCCCGCCGGAACCCGCATCGGCGTCGATGTCGACGCCCGCTCGGTCGGCTCCCCGCTCGATTCAGTGCTAACCCTGCTCGACAGCGATGGTCGCAGTGTGCTGCTGGAAGTCGATGACGAGGTATTGGGAGAGTTGCAAGACCCGCTGCTCGGTTACACCCTGGCGCGCAGCGGGCGCTATTACCTCAAGCTCAAAGCCTACGATCACCCTGGCGTGGGGGCAGCGGATTATTTCTACACCCTCCGCCTGACCGGCGACGGCACTCCGCCCGACCTGTCGTTCGAGTTCCCCAACAATTCCTGGATCACCTCAAACCCCTTTATCATCAAGGTCAACGCTTCTGATCCGGGTGGATCAGGCGTGCAGCGGGTCGAGTTCTACTGGCACCCCGCCGATTACCAGAACGGGGTGTGGCGGCTGCTGGGCGTTGACACCAATGTCGTTGACGGTTGGCAGTGGGCGGTTGACCCGGCTGCCATGCCCGGTCTCGCGGGCGGCGCGATTTACGCCCGCGCTTACGACTTTGCTGGCAACGCCCGCACGGTGGTTGCCTGGGACCTCAAGATCGACTCTCAGCCGCCTGCCGCCGCCCTGCAGCCGCTCTCTGGGCAGTTCAACACCACGGCTGTTAAGCTCAGTTGGACTGCCTCGGATGCTCAAAGCGGCGTCGATTATGTGGAAATCCAATACCGCGAGGGCTCAGGCGCCTGGCAGAATTACAAAGCCATCCAGGGCGGTTCTGGCAGCGCCTATTTCATTGGCAAGCCCGGCGTCAGCTACACCTTCCGCCTGCGCGCGGTCGACCGCGCCGGTTACGCCAGCTCCTTCAGCGAAGCCGGTCCGGTCGCGCTGGCAGCCGCTTCCGCCTGCGTCAATGATGTCCATGAGACCCGCGACAATGTGCATACCGGCGCCACCCTGCTGGAGTTGGGCAAAATGAGCGAGCACACCTTCTGCCAAAACGACCAGGATTGGGTTTCCTTTGCTGCCCTGGCGGGGGACAAACTGCTGCTGCGTGCGCTGCCAATCAGCGGCGGCGCGGCGGCGCGCCTCAGCCTCTTTGACGCAAACGGCGTGACCCTGATCACCGAAAAGGCAGCCGATGGTTTGGGCAACCCCTCTGAGATCGTGTTCCATGTGGCGAAAAACGGCATGTACTACCTGCGCGCCACCCCCCTCGAAAACGGTCTGTTCGGCTCCGATGTGCGTTATAAAATCCAGGTTGCAACGGGCAAATTCCTCTACCTGCCTTTCACGCCCAAATAAACATATCGCTTTTCGAGGTGTTTCGCGCAGCTTAGGCGCAATAAACACTTCGAAAAGCGACTTTTCCGTTATTTATTTATTGATGATTCTAGACTTAAGGCGCTGCCTGGTAGCGCAAGATCAGCGCAATGCGTTGATGGGCTGCCAGCTTTCCGTTATCGACAAATACCACCTGCCCCTGTTTACGCATCACCTCTTCGATAATCTCATCCACCGCGTCGTCCATGACATCCGGCGCGTTGAGATCAGCAGCCGGTGTCAGGTGCATTCCGCTGGCGTCTACTGTCGCCGGGTAATGAAAATCTTCTTCCACCAGCAGCAGCCTGCCCCGCCCTTCATGCGCCAGCCGCCACACCTCTCCCACCGTTGAGACAAATTTGCGCTCACTGACTGCTTTATCCAATTCTTTGAGGACGCTCTCGCGTTTTGCCGCCAGGTTGGCTTCAACCAACGGATAGACCAGTTTTGCCAGTTCATGAGCGCTGGTTTTATCGTGGCTGCCAGTCAGGGTGGTGATGATCGATGCTTTGTGGGCAGAAACCTCGTTAAAGAACGCCAGGTATCGATCTACCCCCACCACCGCCAGCGGCAAAGGATCATCAAGCATGAAAGCCCGCAGCGCTTCATCCACCTTGCGGAAAAACTGGCGGTGGTACTCATCCCGATAAGCGGATTTTCTAACGCCAAATCCACCCGGTAGGGGCAGCTCCCCGCCCGGTCCTTCATGCGTCATCGGAAACCCGCCCTCTTGAATTTCGATCAGGTAATCGCGCGTCCCCTCAAAAAGACGGGTCGGTTTCTCGCTGAGGACCAGCGTCCAGTAGCGCGGCGTGCGGTTCATGGCATACACCAGGTCGCGGGTGAAGAAAGATTCATCCACTGCCACCCGCTCTTTTAATTTAAACGGCACCTGCACCGCCCGCGCAATGTCGCGGTTAACAAACAACACCAGCCCATCCAGCGTATATCGGTAATCGATGCTTTGGGACGCTTTCTCCAAATTTAGCAAAACCGGCTCCAATTCACGTTTTGTGAATTGAGCCAGCAGGCGGTTTGCTGCTTGGTCCACCAGGTTTTTAACCCGAATGGGGTCCTGGCGGTTATCCGGAGAGGTGCGGTGCGTCGGTAGGGTGATCGTTACACAGGGATACCCTTTGATTTGCTGCAATAAAACCAGGTCGTGTCGATTCATTGTAAATTCCTTTCATCTCAATAAAATGTTTTCCCCCAATATGGAATTTTACACGATAATCGACTCGATTTTCAGTCAACTTGCCGTTCTCGCCGCCGCAAATAGAGTTTGGTCAGTTCCTCAGATGCCGCCGGGATGAGCGCCAGACCCAACACCACCAGCCACTCGTTCAAACTCATCCAGTGGGTGTTGAAAATGGGCTGCAGGAAGGGAACAGAACAAACAATCAGCAAGATGGCAACCGAGCTGCCCACCGCATACTGCATCCACCGGTTCGAAAAGACGCCCAGGCGGAAGATCGATACCCGCTCCGAGCGCACCGTATAAGCGCGGAACAATTCACACAGCGAGAGGGTAACAAACGCCATCGTTTCAGCGGTCTGCACATCTACGCCATGCCAGTCGTACTGCATGAGGTACGACAGCGCATTCATCCCCTGCGGGATCCCTACACCCTGCAGGTGCCAGATCAACCCCAAACCAAATGCGGTGAGCGTGGCGCCGGTTTGGGCGATGGTCTGGATGACGATCCCCAGCCGCATTGGTCCGTTGATAATCGGCTCGCGTTTAGGACGCGGCTTGCGCTCCATAACATCCGGGTCGCCTTTTTCTTTTGCCAGCGCCAGCGCCGGTGCGCCGTCGGTGATCAGGTTGAGCATCAAGAGTTGGATGGCAGTCAATGGGGTAGGCAGCCCCAGCAAGGTGGGGATGAAGATGATCATGATTTCCGCAATGTTGGAAGAGAGCAGGAAAAAGACAAACTTGCGGATGTTGGCGTAGATGATGCGCCCCTGCTCGACTGCGGAGACGATGCTGGCGTAATTATCGTCCGTCAACACCATGTCGGCGGTCTCTTTTGCCACATCGGTGCCGGTAATGCCCATCGCCACGCCAATATCTGCCCGTTTGATGGCTGGCGCGTCGTTCACGCCGTCGCCGGTCATCGCCACCACCTCATCGTTGGCGCGTAACGCATCAACAATCAACAACTTATGCTCCGGCGAAACGCGCGCAAAGACATCCGTGCGCCGAACCTCCGCCTGAAGCTGATCGGGCGCCATACTGGCGATCTGCTGCCCGGTCAACACCAGGGCTTCTTTGCGCAGCAGCCCAATGCTGGAAGCGATTGCCCTGGCGGTATTGGGATAATCGCCGGTGATCATGATGGTGCGAATACCGGCTTTGCGCGCCTGCTGCAAGGCAGGTCTGGCTTCTTCGCGCGGCGGGTCGATCATACCCAACAAGCCGACAAAAATCAGGTCCTTTTCAACTTCCTCCGATTTCACCTCGCCGGGCAGAACCGGCGTCAGGCGGTACGCCACGCCCAGCACACGCAGAGCGTCTTTGGTCATTTCGTCGTTCGCCGCCAGAATGCGCTGACGGGCGGCGTCATCTAACACATGCGCTTCGCGGTCGTTCATCGCCTGATAGCGGTTGCACAACCCCAGCACCATATCCGGCGCACCTTTAACCGCAATGGCATACCACTCGCGGTGCTGAACGCCGTAAACAGGCGAGCTATCTTCATCGTGCGGGTCGCGGATGGCGTGAATGGTTACCATGCGCTTGCGGGCGGAGTCGAAAGGAATTTCCTCGGCGCGCGGATAAGCGCCAGACAGGTTTTCCTGGTAGATGCCCGCCTTGGCTGCTGCCACCAGCAGCGCGCCTTCGGTTGGGTCGCCGACCATGCGCGTTACCTTTTCGCCAGTCCCGTTCGAACCAATTTCCAGGTGAGCGTCGTTGTTCAGCGCGCCGACCCACAGCGCAGTCGAAACCGCCGGATAGTCCGCCAGGTTAATTTCTTTCCCATTGATTATAAACTTGCCATGCGGTTCATAACCTGTCCCGCTGATTTCTACAAGCTGCCCATCGACCCATACGCGGGTGACGGTCATTTCATTTTGGGTCAGGGTGCCGGTTTTATCGGAGCAAATGACCGTAGCCGAGCCAAGCGTCTCCACCGAAGCCAGGCGGCGGATCAACGCGTGGCGCTGCACCATCTCGCGCATGCCCAGCGCCAGGCTGATCGTCACCACTGCTGGCAAACCTTCTGGCACAGCGGCAATTGCCAGGCTGACCGCGATCATAAAAAACTCAACCAGGTTTTCCACCCGAAACCCAACGGTCAGCAGGGTGCGCCCGAAGCCGACCAGGAAGACCAGCCCGCACACCGCCAGCGCGCCAATTCCCAGCAATTTGCCCAGTTGATCCAGGCGATCTTGCAGAGGGGTGCTCTCCTCGCTGACGCTCTGAAGCATATCGGCAATCAAGCCCAATTGGGTACGCATGCCAGTCGCCACCACCAGCCCCAGCCCGCGACCATAGGAGACGGTCGTGCCCATAAAGGCGCTGTTCTTGCGGTCGCCAAGCGAGGATTCGGAATCAAGGATCATCGAGGCGTTTTTCTGCACCGGCACCGATTCACCGGTCAGCGCGGCTTCTTCGACCCGCAGGTTAAACGTCTCCAGCAGGCGCACATCCGCCGGGATAAAATTGCCCGCCTCCAGGAAGACAATATCACCCGGCACCAGCTCGCTGGCGGGAATGGATACCCGCCGCCCATCGCGCAGCACCAGCGATTCGGGGGCTGCCAGCTTTTTTAAGGCTGCCAGCGCTTGCTGAGCACGGTTTTCCTGGATCACGCCCAGCACGGCGTTCAGCACCACAATCGCCAGAATGGCAATTGCCTCAATGATATCCCCAAGAAACGCTGAAATTACCGCTGCCACGATCAGCAGGATGACGATGAAATTATTGAGTTGGGCGATAACCAGCGCCAGGAAACCCGGCTGGGATTTTTCTTTCAACTGGTTCGCGCCGTATTGCTCGAGGCGGCGGGCAGCCTCTTCCGAAGTCAGCCCGGTCTGAACGCGGGTATTCAACTGATTGACGACCGCTTCGGCGCTTAACGAATGCCACTTGATGGATACATCCCGATCGGTTCTTCCCCCCGTCTTTGATTGATTAAGAGTCATGCTCCACTCCAATGATACTGGTATGAATCTGGTGCGTACTCCCCATACGACCACGAATTTTATCACCAGTAAGGGGAAAAGAAGGATTAAAGTTTACAATTGGTGCGATTTGATTCTGGCAGCATCTTCCCGGCAGGGCTATCCGAGTCGTTCTAATGCCTGACTGAAATCTTCGAGCAGGTCGGACAGGTCTTCGCAGCCGACGTTCAGGCGGATGAAGCCAGGCGGCACGGCGTCTCCGCCCCAGCGCGCGCGGCGCTCGGCGGTGGTATGCAGGCTGCCAAAACTGGTCGCCTGATAGACCAGACGGCAGGCAGCCAGGAAACGTTCGGCGCTGTCTTGGTCTGGCAGGGTAAAACTGACGACTGACCCAAAACGCCGCATCTGTTGAACTGCTGTTGGATACGCCGGATCTGATTCCAGCCCCGGATAGCGCACCGATACGACCCTGGCATGAGTTGAGAAAAAACGCGCAATTTCCAAAGCGCTGCGGCATTGCCGATCCTGCCGCACATCGAGCGTCGCCAGCGAACGGTGCGCCAGCCAAACTTCCATCGGTCCGGCTACGGCGCCGGTGCGGGTGCGATAGGTGCGCAATTTTTCATGCAATGCCGCATCTTTAACCGTCACATGCCCCAAAATCAGATCGGAATGCCCGGTGATCGCTTTGGTATCCGATGCGATGCTGAAATCTGCACCCAGCGTCAGCGCGTCCTGATTGATCAGGCAGGCGGTGGTGTTATCCACCGCCACCAGCGCGCCTGCGGCATGCGCCTGCTCACACAGGTTGGCGATGTTGCACACATCCAGGTTGGGATTGCTGGGACTTTCGATCCACAGCAAGCGCGCGCCTTCCAACAGGGCTGCCTGGGCGTTATCAGCGGTTGGCGCAAGGCGCACCTGGACGCCCGCTGGGGCAAGCAGTTCGCTGCCCAGCACCCGCACCGCGTAATACGAATCGGCAGGCAGCACCACCGCGTCGCCCGGGCTCAGCGCAACCGCAAAAACCGCCGCAACCGCCGCCATCCCCGAAGCAAAGACCAGCGCCTTCCCCCCTTCCAGTTCACCCAGCGCCTGTTCATAGGCGCTCCAGGTGGGATTGTGGAAACGCCCGTAGGCAAACGGCGCCTCTTGCGGGCTGCCAGAAAGATGGTAAGGACCGGCAAAAACCGGTCCGGGCATAAAAGGCGCACCTTGCACAGGTGCGGGCAAACCGGCGCGCGTGACTCGGGTAGCAAACCGCATGATATACCTCCGCTGCAGGATGGATTATCTGGCAATAAGAAAGGCAGGGGCGCGGCTTCCAGCGTCCCTGCCAGGTCGTTGAGAAGTATATTTCAACCGACCAAAGACAGGCGTCAGCCCACCTGTTCGACCAGGTAAGAGGACAACCCCATGTGTTTGATCTGATCTAACTGGGCTTCTAGCCAGTCAATATGCTCTTCTTCGTCCGCCAGGATCGATTCAAGCAAAGAGCGGCTTCCGTTGTCCGCCAGTTCAACGCACAGGCGAATGCCTTCATTATATGCCTTGACTGCGCCGTATTCGGCTTCCAGATCATTCTTTAATTGCTCAGGCACTTCAGCGCCGATGTGTATGGCGAGCAGTTTGCTGACGATCGGTTTGCCCTCTAAAAAGAGGATGCGTCCGATCAATTTCTCGGCATGTTTCATCTCATCGATCGCGCGTTTTTCATTGGCTTCATGCAGCTCGCCATACCCCCAGTTTGCGCACATTTCTGAATGAACAATGTACTGGTTGATAGCAGTCAACTCGTCCGCAAGAAGCGCATTCAGCACGTCAATTATCTTTTCGTTTCCTTTCATGATTAATCCTCCGGATTATTCGTTCATAGATGGATGATACTTTTTGAAATATTATAACCTGAGTTCGGGATAAGTCGCTTTTCCACTATTCCGAGCTGATGTTTTTATCACTATATCACCGACACAAAGTCTGGTCAAATGTTAACCGGTTGAAAAGGTTAGACAGGCGCAGGTCATTACCCCCTCCCTGCAACTTTCCTCCGCAATCAACATATACGGTAGTGGAGGCGCTTCAAGATGGCGGTTACGCTTAATCGAAGAGATTTTTTCAGGCTGATGAGACTGGAAACTGCAGGAGCGCTGCTGGCTTCGCCAGGCTGCACAACCGCAGGATCAGCAGCCCAAGCATCAGCACCAACGGCTGATTTTATGAAATATTCCACCCGAAGAGGGGAATATGATGAGAAATCCGCTGCATGGTCAGCGTTTCAACAGCTTAAACGCGATCTCGCGCCCCAAGCCCTGGTTGTACGCCAGGTGAATCCAGAGCATTGCCAGCGGTTCGAGATAGCGGGCGGAAGAGAGAGCGCCGGCGTCTATCACCTCAAACCCCAGGCTGCCTGCCAGTTCCTGCACACTTTTCTTCGCCTGGCTGTCGTCGCCGCAGAGAAACAGAGTGGCAGCCTCTTCACCAAAGCGCGGATTCTCCATTATGCTGGTTCCAACCGTATTGAATGCCTTGACCACCCGCGCCCCAACTGCCCACTCCGCGATTTTTTCCGCAGCGGAGGTGGTGGTTCCCAGGCTTAATCCGCTCCGCCCTTCTGCGATGGGATTGGTACAGTCCACCAGAATTTTTCCATCCCAATCGGGGATCGAAGCCACGATTTCTTCCGCCGCCCGCCAGGGACACACCAGGGCTACCACATCTGCGCCTGCCGCTGCTTCAGCCAGGCTGGTCGCGCGCGTCCCAGAGCCGGTTTCAGCGAGCAGCGCCTGCACCTTTTCACTCTGCGGCTGACGTGAGCCAAACACCACCTGGTGACCATGCTGCGCCCAACGCCTGCCCAGGGTGCTGCCCACCCTGCCTGTTCCAAGGATCGCAATGTTCATTTTGAAATCTCTCCTTAACGCTCCAAAGCTGATTCTGCCGGGTTTTGCGGATTGTACAAGAGGGTAACCTCAGCCCCAGCCGGGTATTTCTCAACCAGGTCATATTGTTCTGAACTGTTGCTCACGCCAATATATCGATCACCTGGTTTGATCTGGTCATTTTGATAGGTCTTGCCAGCCACCTGGTATTCATAGACAATACAGGCTTTTACCCTGACATAATCATTTCCACTCACTTCAACCCGCGACTTTAAGATTTTCCCCTTGGTCTCGCGCCAGCTCAAAGCAGATGCCTGAGCCGCCTTGGCTTTTTTCGAGCGGCTCATAAACCACCATACGATAACCGCGACGGGCGCGATGGAAAATACAATTCCAATCACCACTGCGCCAAGCACAGTGAGAGCAGTAAACCCCGCTATCGCAACAGTAAGCCAACCACCCCAATCAGAAAAATCCATCTTTTCCTCCCGTGTGGATGAAAAGTGACGATACCCTAAATTTATATAATTGTAATCTAATTTATCGGAAATGTTACCGGTGATACAGTGTACAATCCGTTAATGGGAGAGAGTGCTTCACCATATTCTGGCTGACATAATCTTCCAACTTTGCCGGACGCAGCACAAATTCCACTGGTAGCGGCTGCAGGCAAACCCAGGGAATTTCACCGCTCTCTATCCGTTGAATCAACGATTCCTGCCCATACAGTCCAAATGCAGTTATCAGAGGGTAATCATACGGCGTTGGATTGGAAATTCCGGAAAACAGGTAAAAAAAAGATGCGCGTGGCATCGAAAGGTACAGGTTTTCCCCTTTAACGAAATACTTAAGCGTCGTAAAACTATCGATTCGCTGCTGAGCAAGGTCGGGTGATTCGAGCAGCAAGATTTTTTTGAAATGTGGATACGGCGACGGGATATATAGAGGGTTCTGAAACGTGCGTAGAGCGATTACCGTCATGCCCAGCGCTGCCAGGAGCAAGGCGCTTTCGCATGCTTTTAGAGCTAACCTGGTGATCCAGGTGCGGCACGTCATAAGGCTGGCAAACGACCATTCTGCAATCAGCCAGACCAATGGCAGCATAAAACTGGTGTGATTATGAGAGGCGCGCGGAAAAACATCCAGAAAGGCGAACCCGACAAATATACCTGCGATTGCGCCATTAATTGAAAGACTTTTTCTGCGAATTCCGACCCAGATCGCAGCGATCCAGGCTGGAAGCGCAAGCAGAGGAGGAAATAAAGATCCATGCAGCATCAAAAGCCGCAGCGACAGGTGGGATGGAGTTGTCAGAAATCGTCTCAAAGCGTAGTTAAATTCCTCGAAATAACCCTGCCCTGCAAATTCCAGGTACGTGCGCTTGTTGATAAATCCATATTCGATATACTTCTCCAGCCCGCCTGTCAGCGCTACTGGCAATAACGCCAGGAAAACCGCTGCGGTAAATCCACCTGCGGCAATCGATGCGTATTGGAAAAAGGAACCGAATTTCTTTTTTTGATGCAATGAGGTCGCCAACAGAATTATGCCAACCGCCAGGGCAGCATAAACGCCCAGGGTCTGCTTGGCTGAAAAAGACATCCCTGCCAGCAGACCCGCCAGCGCCAGATAGATATTTGCTTTTTGGAGGGCAGACTGCCTGAACCATTTCAAGGTTATCCATAAACACCCTTCCGCAAACAGCGCAGCCAGCGGTCCATAGGGGGCGCTGTTTCCAGTCACCCAGGGGGAGGAGACCGCCAGCATTAACAAACTGAGCCGCGCGGCTGCCCCTCGCCCTAAGCCTAACTCATCCGCGATCAAGAACGCCACCAAAGCACTGGCAGCATAGATCAGGCTCATGTATGCGCACAGGATCAGGTAATGAGGTCCGAATAATTTCACCACGATTGCCAGAGCAAACATGGATAAGGGAGTAACGCCGAAGAAAATATCTTTGTATAAAATTTCACCGGCTGCCACGCGGGCTGAAACCTGCAAAAACCAGGGCCCATCCCAATTGAGATAACCAATCGTCGCCATCGAGAGCACGCCATAACCAACCAGGAGCAGAGTCCATGCCGACCACACCCCCCATTTTGTGAAAAGAAAACGGGGCAAGAAGATCACGGTTTCACCCCGTAAAAAATTTGGAAGGGCAAAGCGGGCGACCATTTAAATAACCTCTCAGCCTGCGCCTCCCACCAAACACCATCAGGCAAGTTGGTTATGAAGGGAGGGAAAAAGCCGAAACGCCGAAGCATGGGTTGTTTAAACCCAGCGGCTTTCATAGCAGGGAAAATTACCCCCGGTCGCATCTTTGCAACCCCGCCATCCCCTGCCCACGTCATGCGAGGCGTCAATAGAATCTGAAGGTAATACAGAATGTTAAAAGCGTTCGGCTCCACAAACAGGATTCTCCCGCCAGGTTTCAGCAGAGAAGCCATCGCTAGAAAGCTCAAGGGTAAATTATGAAGGTGGTGCAGGGTAAAAAAACCAATTACGGCGTCCAGCGCACCGATCAGATGGGCGGGTGGGTGAAGGATATCTGCGCAATACAGGGGATAGTTCACTGCGCTGCCGCCGTACGCCCTGAGCCGCTCCAACAGCTCAGGTGTCAGATCTAAGCCTTCTACAGGAATTCCGCGCTTCCACAGCAGTAAAGTATAGCGCCCCATCCCACAGCCAACTTCTAATATCCGCTCACCCGGCTTTGGATTTAAAACCGCCAGCACCTGATCCACCATGCGATTCAAATACGGCGAATCCTGCGGGATCATCGTAGGCTTCAAGGTTTGTGAAAAATAAGCTATCTGCGCTTGATTATGCTGCTCAATACCAGGATCGTTTTGGGGTAACTCAGTCATTCAGGTTCTCCTCTACTTTGTTAAATCGAGCGCCTAATCGCTCGCGGATTGTAAACGCGTGGGTTTGACCAGGAATACGGCGGGACTTGTACCAGGTTTTCCATAACACCGCCCAAACAATGGACATTAACCCGATTTGAAGACGCTTCCAGGATGAATATGCCGACACGCCTGATGAACGGGAACTACGTTCAACAGGAATCGAACTCATCTTCGTTCCCAGACAGCCCGCCATACTCACAATAAAGGGCTGCGGCGCGTATAGCGCCAACATGTTGTCAACTACCGACCTTTCCAGCACCATGAAAATACCAGCGTCGGCGGGAATACCACATATTAAATGCAAAACAGATTTATATAACTTTGATGTTAATAAGCGCGAGGAGGTTTCATAACGACCGCGCCGACCGGCAAAGACAATCGAAAATCCTGTATCCAGCCTGGCTGCCAGTTGTGGAATAACCTCTGGAGGATCCTGTAAATCAGCATCCAGGATGACCACCCGTTTTCCTCTCGCCTCTGAAAGTCCAGCCAAAACGGCATAGTTTTGTCCCATGTTTTTCGCTAATTGCAGCGCGCACACCCTGGTATCTTGTATGCACAATTTCCTTAATATCGAGAATGAATCCTGCGGGCAGGCGTCATCCACAAAAATCAGCTCGAAAGGAGAACACCCCTCCAGGCTGGATACCAGCCGTTGATAGAGCTGCTCAAGGGTGGCTGCGTTTTTATAGACGGGTATAACCACACTCAGGTTAAGAGGATGACTCTCCATTGAGGCGTTCCCTATGGATAAAACTGCTGATGGCTTGAAAACCATTCCAGCGTTTTCCGAAGCCCATCCGCCAGAGTATAACGAGGCTGCCATCCAAGCAGGGTCTTTGCCCGTTGAATATCCGCCTGCCAATGGTTGGTATCGGCTGGCTGGCGTGGATATTCGCCCGGATGTAAGGTCAGGCGTTTACCAGCTACTTCTTGAAATATTTCAACAACCTCGTCAATACGATGCTGACGACCACTGCCGATGTTGACTACCTCGCCAGGTTCAAACCTGGCGTAAGGTGCTGCTAACAGCGCATCGACTGCATCATCAATAAACAACAAATCCCGCACAATGCCTGGTTCGGTTAAACGCACTGGTAATTCCCGCAGAAATGCCAGCGCCAGGGTTGGAATCAACCGCTTTCCTGATTCCCAAGCGCCAAAAATTGAAAATAACCGCATTGTCAACACCGGAAATCCACTTGAGCGCGCCATATAGACACAAGCCAGATATTGAGATGCTTTGACAAAACCGCGAAACGTAGTTGGTTTTAATGGCAGGTCTTCCCGCATGGGGATCGGGTAAGGTCCATATTCGGTCGAACTGCCTGAATTTATAAAAATTTCCACGCCGCTCTTTTGGGCAGCCTGCAAGATGTTCAACGTTTCCACCGTGCCGCTATGTAACATTTTCAATTGCGCCTCTCTGGAGGATGGATATCCAGGTGGAAATGCAAGGTGATAGAGAATCTGAGGACGCATATCTGTCAGAAGCAACTCCAGCGCCTGAGGATCTTCGAGAGAACAGGTTGCCAGGTGAACCGAATGCAGGCAATGCTGCAACCTCCACAGGTCAGCCTCAGGGCGCACCAGGGCGTAGACGTCATATCCTTCCCGGCACAAACGATGAACCAGGTTTGCGCCGATGAAACCAGTTGCTCCGGTTATTGCAACTCGCTTATTCTTCATGTATCATCCTTATTCAGTGATATACAGGCAATCGCTTTTAAAAGATCCTGGCTGACACCGGAAGACAGGGGTCTTAATCGCTGCTCTGTAAACGCATCGAACAGGGCTTTTTTCAAGCGCGGAATTTCAACGGCTGGGTCGCGGTTTTGAATGTCCCTTAAGAAGGATCGGCGCAAGAAACTGAACTGACAATCCAGGCGCGCCATTTCGGCGATCAACAACCGGCATGGGATCGGAGCGCCTGCCTCTGGCAAGGTTAATCCCCCAAAACCAAACGGGATGCTCCTAAAACAATTCCTGACCCGCTCAACCGTCCCATCAGCGATGGCAGTGAATATGTTGACCGGCATCCCGCGACATTCAAGGCGATTGATCTGCTGCTTTTGAGCGCGGTCAATTGCCAGGTCGTTCAGCCCCACATAAACCCGGCTGAGGGGTAATTTTGCCAGGGCAGCAGCCTTTTCTACCGCTTCGGTCGTCTCGACCAATATTCCAACCTTGCAGCGATCCTTCGACAGGCGCAGAACCTGGATCACTTCCTCTTCCTTCCGTACCATCGGCAGCAACAGTTCATCCGCTCCTCCTCGAACCAGGTCTTCGATCTCTTGCGCAGTTGTATCCCCAAAGGCATTGATCCTGCAAATAACCGCCGCTGAGGTGGAGTTGTGGACAGATAAAAGGTCTTCCAGCGTGTCGTGGTTAATTTGGGTATCATAGTTCCTCTGGCGGTCATTTTTGCCGCGATATTCCCAGTCCACGATCACCCCGCCCACGCCTGCTGCAACGCACGACTGGATCAGCGCCGGGTTTTTAGAAAACAATAAAAGCTCGAAGGAGTTGTTTATTTCTTCACACATAAAGCGACCATCGATGACCCCCAGGGCAAATAAATTTTTTTGCCAATTCGATTCTCCCACTGCATCCAACAGGTCAACAGGGTGTTAAGAAAGCCAGGGATATTTTCTTCCAAATCTCTGGTACGGGGGTTTTTTCTGCCCAGATACCGGCTGATAACCAACAACGGAAAAAGCAAAAATTGATAATATCGAAGCAATGGAACTTCGAAGTATTCCTTAAGCAGGTTTTCGAAGCCTGCGCGTGAATATCGGCGAAGATGACCGGCTGCCTGGTCGCGATAGCTCCACAATGCCGGAAATGCGGGGACGGTAACGACCGCCCAGCCGCCTCGTTTCAACACCCGCAAGGTCTCCGATAAAACGCGCCGATCATCCAGGTGTTCAAGCATATCCAGCAGCAGCACACCGTCAATCGAAGAATTGTCCAAAGGGATCGAAACTGCGTCTGCCTGCACACCTGACAAAACGGGGTGACCCATCTGGGTGGCTGCTATTCCATCGCGATGCTGGTCGATTCCAATCACACGACGCGCATGGGCAGTCAATACATTTGCCATGTAACCTGTTCCACATCCAAGATCAACAACAGTTGAAGCTGGAGATACCTGACGCTCCTTCAGCATATCCAGGATCATGACGCGGCGCGCAACAAACCAAAAATGCCAGCTTTCGAGCTGTTGAATTTTGAGCAAACGTTCCCTGGAGAATGTTGGTTTCATCTCGATTGCGGTATGGCTGATGACAAGAGACTATTATACCCGCCTTATTTCTTTCCAATCAAAAAAACATATCAAAAAACATCAAAAGGAGATGATGCCGGTTGCCAAAATTCGCGGTGTGGATGATAATCAGCGCAGTTTTGATGAACAGGAGCCCGAATGAACCATTTGGACCGTTCCCTGGCTGAAGGGATTCTCTTGACCGATCAATATCAGCTCACGATGGCGCAGGTGTATTACCGATTGGGGCTGCACGAGCGCCCGGTGCAGTTTGAACATTTTTTCCGCAGCTACCCGAATTACGACAGCCATCAGGCTGGCTTTTGCATTAACGCCGGTTTGGAATGGCTGATTGACTGGATGCAGTCCTCCCGTTTCGACAAAGCCGCCATTGAGGCGCTGAGCAGCCAGCGAAACTCCGCCGGTGAGCCGACCTTTGCGAAAGATTTTCTTGCCTGGCTGCACGAACACGGCACGTTTGACGGCATCTCCATCCGCGCCATCCCCGAAGGGCGGGCTGTCCATCCGAATGTCCCGCTGACGGTGATTGAGGGACCGCTAGCCATGGCGCAAATCCTGGAAACTCCGCTGTTGAACCAGCTCAATTACCAGACGCTGATTGCCACCAAGGCAGCCCGCATTGCCCAGGTATGCGAGGGACAAACCGTGCTGGAATTTGGCTTGCGGCGCGCTCCGGAGCGGGGCGCGATTGCCGGAGCGCGGGCGGCGCTGATTGGCGGCGCTTCATTTACATCGAATGTGGGGATTTCGCACGTGCTGGGGCTGCCGCCCAAAGGCACCCATGCCCACAGCCTGGTGCAGTTGTTCATGGCGCTGGGCGAGGGGGAATTGGGGGCTTTCCGCGCCTACGCTGAGGTTTACCCGGATGACTGCTTGCTCCTGGTCGATACGATCAACACCCTCGAAAGCGGTGTGCCAAATGCTATCCGCGTGTTTGAAGAGTTGCGGCGCAAGGGGCACAAACCAGTCGGCATCCGCCTGGACTCGGGCGATCTGGCGTACTTGTGCATCCAGGCAGCCCGCATGCTGGATAAAGCCGGCTTTCCCGATACGCGCATTGTCCTCTCCAGCCAGCTAGACGAACTGGTGATCTGGCAGATAATCCGCCAGATCCGCGAGGAAGCCCGGCATTATCAGGTGGAACCCGAACCGCTGATCCACCGCCTGATGTTTGGGGTAGGCACGCGCCTGATCACCTCCGAAGGGCAGCCTGCCCTGGATGGGGTGTACAAACTTGTCGCAGTCTGGGATAAAACCGGCTGGCGTCCCTCGATTAAGGTGGCAGATAATCCGATCAAAACGCTCATTCCCGGCGAAAAGAACACCTGGCGCTTATATGATCAGCGCAACCGCGCCGTGGCTGACCTGATGATGCTAAAAGATGAAAACCCCACCCAGATGCAGCAAATTTTTCTGCGGCATCCGTTCGACCATACGGCTTACCGCACGCTTGACCGCAGCGAAATTTCAGCCATCGAACTGCTTCAGGAAGATGTGATGCGCCAGGGTCAACTAGTCAAACCCCTGCCAACCCTGGAGGAAATCCGCGCGCGGCGGCAAATTGACGTGGAGCGGCTCGACCCTGGCGTGCGCCGCCTGATCAACCCGCACATTTATCACGTCTCGGTCTCCGGCAAATTATGGGACTTGAAACAGCAGATGATCGAAAACGCCATTCAAGAAGGCGCGGGGGACTAACCGGGTTTTGCGCTGCCATTTCAACCTTGCCTGAAATGTAATTTTCTCCTGGATTGCCGACTGCTGCGCAATCCATTTTTGTGTTTTTCAACATCCTCTCTAAAATTTTACTTGACACAGAACGGATGTTCGTGTATAGTATATTCATAAATAGCACAAATGACCGATAAATAAAGCAGGATATCCTCGGTCTGGGAGCGTACGATATGATGGCAAGAAAGCGGGAAGGTCTCAGTGAACGGCATAAGCGGATTATGGAATTCTTAACCCAATTCCAGGATGAAAATGGTTATCCCCCAACCATCCGAGAGATTGGCGACAGTATTGGAGTGAAATCCACCTCGCTGGTCGATTATTATCTCGACCAATTGCGGGAGGTCGGTTTTATTGACCGCGACAAACGGATTTCGCGCAGTATCCGCGTGTTAAAACGCTTCGATAGAACCGGCATTGGCGCAAACGCCGCGCTGCGCCCTGTCAATGCCGTCTTAAATGATCTGATCAGCATTCCCCTGGTAGGACGGATTTTTGCTTCTCAACCGGTGCCGCTGCCAGAGGTTGACGGCAGTTATTATGACTCAGAAAGCACCGTCGAAATTGCGCGCAGCCTGCTGCCAAGCCGGGAGCGAGCCGATCAACTCTTTGCGCTGGAAGTGCAAGGGGACTCGATGATTGACGCAATGATCAACGAGGGTGATATCGTGATCATGAAGCGCGCTCAAGATGCCAGCAACGGTGAGATGGTGGCGGTCTGGCTGGACGATAAAAAAGAAACTACACTCAAATACTTCTACCGCGAAAACGGCAAAATCCGCCTGCAGCCTGCCAATCCGACCATGAAACCCATTTATGTGGATAATCCAGCCCACCTGCAAATTCAAGGGAAAGTGATTATGGTGGTGCGCCAGCTCTGGCAGGCGTAAAGACCGGTTCTTTGCGATAATTTAAAAAAAAGCGGACATAGAAAAATCCTGTCCGCTTTTTGATGCGACCGGAGAATTGGATTTACACCACGTCGATTACAGCGCCAGCGGCTTCGAGCTTGGCTTTGGCGTCTTTGGCAGCGTCTTTTCCGACTGCGGAGAGCACCTTGGCACCGGCGGTTTCAGCCATTGTCTTCGCCTCAACCAGCCCCAGGTTGGTCAACTGTCGAATGACTTTGATGACTTCGATCTTCTTTGGACCGGTCTCTTTGAGGACTACATCAAATTCGGTCTTCTCTTCGACGGGTTCAGCAGCGGCGGCGGCGGCAGGCGCGCCAGCAGCAGCAACAGCGACCGGGGCAGCCGCAGAAACACCCCATTTCGCTTCCAACATCTTGACGAGTTCAGCAGCCTCTAATACAGAAAGCGTGCTCAGTTCATCAACCAGTTTCGATAAATCAGCCATTTTAAAAAACTCCTTCTTTCTAATTCCCTTTCGGGTGTGTGTAATCAACTATTTCGAATGACGAACGCGCCTATCCAGCCGCAGGAGCGGCAGCCGCATCAGCGGAATCTTTCTCAGAATAGGCTTTGAATACAGAAGCCAGTGAGCGAGCCGGTTCGGCGAGGGTGCGCACCAACTGCGAAGCGGGAGCCAGCAGCATCCCCAGCACCCTGGCGCGCATGACGGGCAAAGGCGGCAGGTCTGCCAGGGCTTTAACCTGATCGGGCTGCAGGGCATGCTTATCCAAATAGCCGCCCTTCACCTTGAACACCTCAGAGTTTTTGGTAACCTCGCCAAGCACCTTTGCCAGCGCCGGTGCGTCTTTGAACGCAAAACCAACCAGCGTGGTCTTTTCCAGCATGTCCGAGTGGTCATAACCAGCGTTGGCAAGAGCGAGGCTGAAAAGCGTGTTTTTAACCACGTGCATCTCTGCCCCATTTTCACGCGCTTTGGCGCGCAAAGTATCGATTTCTTTCATGCTCATTTTGTTATATTCGAGCAAGAAAATCGCCTGGCTGTTTGCAATCCACTGATCATACTGTTTTACAATTTCATTTTTCTGTTCTTTTGTGAAAGCCAATGAAGATTCACCTCCTTTCTTTCACAGGATAAAATAAAAAGTCTTTGCTCTGGCTTGCGCGGGCAAAGACTTCGACACTATTCGATCGCGTTAGCCTGTTTTCATAAGAAACCAGGCACGATTTTATCGTATTCAGTCTTCACCTCAGCGGGAGATTAAGCCCGTTTCCGGGCGCCAGCTATCACCGGTGATAACGAATCAACGTTGCTATTAAGCTTTTTCGGTTCCCATCGCCATTGCGGCGTTAAGATCCACCTTTACCGCCGGACCCATGGAAGAGGTCAGGGTAAACCGGCGAATATATGTTCCTTTGGCTGCGGCAGGACGAGCCTTGCGCACCGCCTCAACCAAAGCTGACAGGTTTTCCTGCAGCTTATCGACGGGGAATGACACCTTGCCAATCGGCACATGCAGGTTGCCGGTTTTATCCAGGCGGAATTCGACGCGCCCGGCTTTGGCTTCTCGAATTACCCGACCCACATCTTCAGCAGGCACCACTGTGCCCGCTTTGGGGTTCGGCATCAATCCGCGAGGACCCAGGATACGTCCGAGGCGACCAACCTTGCCCATCATATCCGGCGTGGCGATGGCGACATCAAAATCGGTCCAACCACCCTGGATACGGCTGATCATTTCATCCGTGTCTGCAATGTAATCTGCGCCAGCTTCTTGGGCACGGGCAGCGCCTTCACCCTGGCAAAAGACCAGAACGCGCACCGTTTTTCCCAATCCATTGGGCAACACTACCACATCCCGCACCATTTGATCTGCCTGGCGCGGATCGAGCCCGGTGCGCATGTGAACTTCAACCGTCGCATCAAAACTGGTAAAGCTGGTTTCTTTGACCAGCGCCAAAGCCTCTTTCGGCTGATAATAGGTATCTGGTTTAATTTTGGCTAATGCAGCCAGGTATTTCTTTCCGTGTTTTGCCATTCATACTCCTTTGTGGTTGTAGCGGGTAATTGAATCACCCTCCCACGCTCTTAATCCGTGATGGTTAAGCCCATGTTGCGCGCCGTGCCTTCGATCTGGCGCATCGCTGCTTCGATATCGTTGGCGTTCATGTCTTTCATTTTTGTCTCCGCAATCTCGCGAATCTGAGCGCGGGTCACTTTGCCAACTTTTTCGCGGTTCGGTTGAGCCGAACCCTTCTCAATTCCAGCCGCTTTGCGCAGCAAAACGCCAGCCGGAGATGACTTCAGCACGAAGGTAAAGGAACCATCCGTAAATATTGAAATTTCTGCCGGAATGACCTCGCCCGCGCGGTTACTGGTGCGGGCATTATATTCCTTGCAAAAAGCCATGATGTTGATGCCGTGTCCTGCCAGGGCAGGACCAACCGGAGGCGCCGGATTTGCTTTGCCGGCATTAAGCTGTAATCGAACGACTGCTTTTAATTTCTTTGCCACTGCTTTTTCTCCTTTGTGGTTTTAGCGGGTGATAAGGGGAGCACCCTCCCACGATTTCAACTCCTTGCGGAGATGATTGACTGTAGTATTTCAGGCTTTTTCCACCTGCAAAAAGTCCAATTCCACTGGCGTTTCACGCCCGAAGAAATTGACCATCACGCGCACTTTCGAGCGCTCCATATCGATTTCTGCCACCGTGCCGCGAAAATCGTTGAATGGACCGTCGATAATTCGCACGCGTTCTCCCTCGCGGAAAGTAACTTTGACACGCGGCGCCTCGGCTTCCATCCGCCGCAGTATCTGGGCTACCTCTTCTGGACGCAGCGCGGTGGGATTGTTACCCATGCCGACAAAACCGGTAACGCCCGGCGTATTGCGCACCACATACCACGATTCTTCCGACAGGATCATGTTGACTAACACATAACCCGGAAAGACATGGCGCTCGATGGTGCGGCGCTTGCCATCTTTTACTTCGATCTCCTCCTGGGTCGGAACGACCACATCAAAGATGCGGTCTTTCATGCCCATCGTCTCGATGCGCTGTTCGAGGTTGTGCCGAACTTTATTTTCATATCCAGAATAGCAGTGAATCACATACCAGGCTCTATCGGTGCTGGGTGGATCGATGGTAAGATCAAGCTCCGGGTTAACCGGGGCAGCAGCAGGCTCCTGGCGAACCTTTTCGCCGCTTGCAGCAGGTTTTTTGCGCTTGCGAGGCGCTTTTACTGCTTCTGGATCATCAAACAAATCTTGTGCTTCATCAGTCATTGGATAACCTTTATCCCTATACTCATTTTCTCACTTAAGCCGCCAGGATCGTCGTAATCAAGTGCGAGAAGATGAAATCCATCAATCCCAAAGCCAGGCTCATTATTAACATCACAATCAACACAATGCGGGTTAAACGCCAGGCTTCCTGGGGGGTAGGCCAGCTCACCTTGCGCAGCTCACCCAGCGTTTCTTTCCACCAGCGCGAGATGGCATTGGGCTGCTTAACCTTTTCTTTAGCCTTATCCTTTTCAGGTGTGCGAGTCTTCTCTGCCGGCTTTGCCAGTTCAGGTTGTTTGGTTTTCGCGACTTTATCTGCCACCTCAGACTCCTTTTTTACGTTCAAAACGCCGCCACGAGGACGGCGTTGGTTTTTTTCAAGGCAGGCCAGGCAGGAATCGAACCCACAACATCCGCTTTTGGAGAGCGGCGCTCTACCTAATTGAGCTACTGGCCTGTGAGGCTGCCGGTGAGCGGTTCAACCAGGATGTTAAACCTTCTCCTGCCGGGCAACCGATGTCAACGAACCTACTTAGTCTCTCGGTGCGCGGTATGTTTCCGACACCGCGGGCAATATTTACTTAATTCCATGCGCCCCGGATCGTTGCGACGATTCTTCTGCGAGGTGTAATTGCGCTCTTTGCACTCGTTGCAAGCGAAGGTAATAACCGGGCGAATATCTTTTTTCTTTGATGCCATAATTGTACTCTCATTGCTGCCGGTTAATTACCAGCAGCCCTCCTTTACCTAGTCCAAAATTTTGGTGATGACGCCAGCGCCAACCGTCAGACCACCCTCGCGGATAGCAAATTTCGAGCCCTGTTCCAGCGCTACTCCCACGATCAGCTCGACTTCCAGGTTCACAT
>Ga0073932_1000318_pt1 | contig 124387 bp, 113 predicted proteins | sample DewCreD2012metaG_FD_76967 | JGI IMG/M metagenome (GOLD analysis project Ga0073932, IMG submission 76967) | Hot spring sediment bacterial and archeal communities from British Columbia, Canada, to study Microbial Dark Matter (Phase II) - Dewar... ...
GTTATCTATACGGAAACTTTTCCTAACAGAAAACAAGCAAGAAGCAGAGAAAAATATTTAAAAAGCGGCGTAGGAAAGGAATTTTTAAAAAATCTATAAGCCTCGGTGGCGGAACTGGCAGACGCGCACGACTCAAAATCGTGTGGGGGCAACCCCATGAGAGTTCGATTCTCTCCCGAGGCACAGTAGAAACTTTTAGTGTAATAAATTCAAACCATAATTCCTATCTATCCTATAAAAATTCACTCTTTAAAATCAGAAAAAACACCAAAAAACTACCAAAAGCGGGAGTTTTTATTCTTAATTTTCCTCCTTCTTGGTTTCAATTATTGTCAAATTTCTTTCCAACACTGGCCAACGTCCCGTCCAAGAAGGATAATATCCTAACTCAGCTTTTTCTAACTGCTTATAATTCAACAAAAGATCTTTTATTTCACTTTCATTTTTACCTAAAACTTCTTTTTTTATTTTTTCAATATCTAACCGAAATGAAACATTGCCTTCATAATTAACCAACACTTCCATTATTCTTTTGTCCCAATCAATAATTGGCTTATCAAAATTAATTAAAATTTTATTTTTTTCTATAAAAAAATCTTCCCCTAAATCTTGATTAATTTTTTCATAAACCAAATTCTCTAATTCTCTTTCATCAAAACTAATTAATTTAATTTTTTCTTTAACGGTATAATTGAAAATCTCTGCCAATTCACCTGCTCGTCGATCAGCAAAAGCTTCTATAATTTCCTTGCCTGCCGATTCTAAAAAATATTTTCTCCCATTCCCAATCTTCTCTGCCACCATTTTTCCCAAGTCCCTCCCCAGCTCATCTATCGTTTTTATTCGCGCTTCATCAATATCTCTTTGTAAAACAATTCTTTGATCGGTTTGGTCATCCGCAGTGCCTCCTCCTGTCATTGCTTGATTAGATTGCACTTCAAATTTTTCGTACTTGGGACTGCCCTTGAAACCTTCAATAGTAAAAGTTGTTGGTCCGATATTAAAATCAGCGCCAGATTTATCCGCTATCACTGACGCTTCCACTTTACCGGCAATTTCACCATTCATTCCAGGAACAACTATATCTTTGGTTAAACGAAAAAGTTTTCCTTCCTTTGAAAGTAATCGCGTAGTTGCTACCAAACTTTGCGGACTTTGTGAATACTTATTTAAAATCGTCACCTTACCGGTAGCTTTCCCTTCCACTGAACCTGTTCCGCTTCCAGAAGAATTGTTTTGAGTCACTTTTTCTACCAAAAACTCATGATACATCCCTTTAATCTCTCCATTACCCAAAACATAATCCCCTTCAGAAAGAACTTTTACTTTCAAACTTCCATCTACTTTATTAACTCTTGGATAAAGTTTAACGGAAACTTTTGGCCAATTCCAATAAGCCCAACCAGCAAAAGATAACAAAAAAAGACCGAACAAACTTAGCAAAAACCATTTTGCTCGACCAGTCTTTTGCGCTACCGGATCTTTTTTAATAAAAGCTCTTTCCTTTCCCTTATTTAAAAAACCACCATCTCTTTGTCTTCGCCAGCCTTCTCGATTCTTGTTTTCCAAAAAGAATTCTTCCGCTTTTAAAAAATTATCAGCTGGGAAAGTTTTTCCTTCAGCAGAAAAAGGCGCCGGATGAAAAGTTTCTTTTTTTACAGTTAAATGAACTCCACCAGTAACTGGTCGAGAAAAATTTTCTCTTGAAAAATTCCTTGAAGGCAGTAATTCTTTTTCAGTTTCAAAATCATTATTACTCAATTTTTTATTATTATTTAAAAATTTTTTCTTTGGAAATAATTGAAAATCTTGATTTTTGCTAGGAGAAATATTTTCTCTTTTTCTTTGATTATATAACATTTCTCGCAACTCTTTTGAATGTAATTCTTCAGACAAGCCAGATCTTTTATTTAAAAAACTTTTTTGCGAATCTGCCCCCTGTTCTTCAAAAAAACTGGCGCTACCAATCTCTCGAGTGGAAAAATTATCTTGAGATAAAACATTTAGCGCCTCTTCACTCGCCTTGTTAGAAAATAATTCTACTTTAGCCGCTTTTTTTCCCTCTGTATTCTCTTCAATTTCACCAATTTTCAAACCAACCTTGGCAATTATTCTTCTCGCTTTCTCATCTCCAGTAATCAAAAATAATTCTTTATCCATTCGGTCAGCTTCTTTTTTTAAAAGTTTTAAATTAATCATTCCTTGTGTCAAAAGCGCTCCTTTGGGTACTACTAAAAAAATATCCCGTCCGGACTCTCTTTTAATTTTACTGACAATGGAAGTAATTTCTTCGTCTTTTTCAATATAAACGGTTTTGTGCATGGAAAAAAGATTTTTTAAAATTTAAATTAATTTTGCATTAAACGAACAGTTTTTTTCAAAACATCCGGCAAAATATCTTTTTCTGAAGAAAAATTTAAAGCCAGACTAGCTAGACCCATCGGAGTAATGTTTTGAGGATTTCTGAGTAACTTAGTTTCATCAATTATATTTACTACATCTCTTGGTTGAATAAAACTAATCGTTGGTATTCTAGAAAAAGGAAAATTATTCACCCAACTTTGTCCACTTAAACTTTTATAAATTTCCGGTAAACCAGCTCCTCCGCCACAAAGCAAAATCCGCGACGGCAAAAGATCCGTTTTACTTTCGGAAAAACTTTCTAGCGCTACTTCAAAACCAGAAAGCCACACCGCACAATCCTCCTCAAGAATTTTACTAATCCTTTCGGTCATTTTTGGACTTAATTTTCCCAAAGAATAACCCATTTTAAGTCTTTCCGCCTCATCAAAAGAAACTTCTAATTCAGTAGAAATCCTTTTAGTAAAAACTCGACCACCTAAAGCAAACATCACTGTCCCTTCCAAACCACCATTACGCACCAAAGCTACATCAGTGGTCCCTCCTCCAATATCAACAAAAATAGCTCCAAAATTGGAATTATTTTCCAATCCCATCGCTTGTACTACTGCAAAAGGTTCCGCGGCAATAGAAAGCAAATCTAATTCCAACTCATCCGCTACTGATTGCAATGCTCCCAGATGCATCATCGGAGCATAAGCATTAAAAATACTCACTGAAACTTCTCGCCCCTGAAAGCCAATCGGATTAGAAATCTGATAACCATCAATCTTTACCCCCACAATTGAAGCATTGATTAATTTAACATCTATTTCCTTCATTCCTGCCTCCCAGGCTAACTGTTTACGAATTCGATCAAATGCCCGATATTGAACCTTTTGAATAATATTCTTTAATTCTGGTAAATCAATTCTAATTTCTGGTCGCGCTCTTTCATAATGAATAGTAGTGGTAGTGCCTTTAACAAATTCCCCTGCAATTCCCATTATTGCTTTACGTACTCGCCCTACTCCAGCCATTTTTTCTGCTTGTTCAATCGCTCGTTCACAAGACAAAATCACTTGGCCAATATCACTAATTGCCCCATAATTCATGTTGCCCAACTTTTGCCGAGCCTGACCAACTCCCACCACTACTCCCTTTTCAATTTTTTTGTCAACTCGAAAAACCAGAACCTTTACAAATTCCGTTCCCACATCTAAAGAAAGGAAATAATCCTTCCGACTACCAGTTTTCTCTTTAATACGATCCCAAATTCCCATTTTTGTTTTGGCTATTATCGCTCAAATAATCCTGTTTTCTCACCTACTTAACTTTTTAGGATTATATCACAAAAAAATTTCTTTTCAAAATATTTTTTTAAAAAAAACTATTTAATTTCTCGTCTTCCTTCTAAAGCACCAGCTAAGGTGAGTTTATCCGCATATTCAATATCCCCTCCTGTAGCTAAACCACGTGCCAAACGAGTCATTTTTATTGCTAATGGCCGAATTAACCGTGCTAAATACAAAGCAGTAGTCTCCCCATCAGCAGTTGGGTTCATAGCTAAAATCACTTCTTGAATTTTTTCTTTTTTAATTCTAAATAATAGATCGTCAATATTCAAACGCCCCACTGCTTCTGGTGTCATAACATTCAAATTACCCCCCAAAACATGATAAACCCCGCCAAAAGAACCTAACTTTTCAAAAGCCATAACATTTAGTGGTTCTTCGACTACGCAAATAATACCGCTTTCCGATCGTTTTTTTTGAGAACAAATGGAACAAAGTTTTCCTTTTTCACTAATATAATGACAGCGTGGACAAAAACTTAAGTTGGTTTGAAATTCCAAAAGCGCTTGAGCAAAATCTTCCACTCTAAACTTGTCCTGTTTGAATAAATATAAAACTAACCGCTCCGCCATTTTCGGACCAACTGCAGGTAAAAAAGAAAAATATCTAATTAAATTTTGAAAATATTGAGGCAACATAAAAAATATTTTGATTTTAGATTAAAAAATACTCTTCCAAAAAGCTCTCATAACAAATTACTCATCTTGACGAAATTTATCTAGAGATTGAAAAGAAGTATTGGCTTCATTAAAATAAAGTGAAACTTTGCCGACTGGACCATTACGATGCTTAGCAATAATCACATCCACAATGTTTGCTCTTTCCGTTTCTGGTTTTTCCCGATCTTCACGATACAAAAAAAGCACCACATCGGCATCTTGTTCAATAGAACCAGATTCGCGTAAATCGGAAAGTTTAGGAATTTGGGGACTTCGCGATTCTACTGCCCGAGATAGTTGAGAAAGAGCAACAATCGGAACATTTAATTCTTTGGCTAAATTTTTCAAGCCACGAGAAATCTCCGAAATTTCTTGTACTCGATTTTCACTAGAACGATTACCTCGACCTTCCATTAATTGAAGATAATCAATAATTAACAAGCCTAATCCATGTTCGGCTTGTAACCGACGCGCCATTGTTCGCATTTCCATAATATTAGCCGTCGCACTATCATCGATAAAAATCGGCGCCTCTGATAAAACTCCCATTGCATCTCCAATTTTTTGAAAATCATCATTATCACCCTTGTCTTCTAAATTACCTGTACGCAAATTCCACAAATTGATATTCGCTTGTGCCGCTAACATCCGATCTACTAACTGATCAGAGGACATTTCTAAAGAAAAAATTCCCACAGGAATTCGACTTTTTACCGCAGCATTTCGCGCCAAATCCAAAGCAAAAGAGGTTTTTCCAACAGATGGACGCGCTGCTAAAATAATCAGATCGGATTTTTGCAACCCAGAAAGTACTCCATCTAAATCATAAAACCCAGTCGGCACACCCCGAAACTTATTAGCATTCTTATGCATATCATCAATCCGCAAAAAAGCACTTTCTAATAATCGGTTGATAGAAGAAAAATCCTGTTTAATAAAATTCTGGCTTACAGAAAATAATTTTTTCTGGGCTTCATCCAAAATTTGATCTAAAGGACTTTCTTCATCAAAACCCATTGCCGCAATTTCAGAAGCTTCTTTAATTAAACGTCGCAAGGTAGCTTTCTTGCGCACTAATATTGCATAAGAAACAATATTAGCTGCTGAAGGCACTGAATTAGTTAAATCCACCAAATAACTTCTTCCGCCAATTTCTTCTAAAAGTTCCCGATCCTTCAAACGAGAAGAAACACTTAATAAATCCAAAGGTTGTCGATCTTGGTAAAGTTCCAACATAGTTTCAAATATTTTTCCATTGCGATCTTCATAGAAATCATCTGCTCTTATAACATCGGCAACTTTAGTAATGGCATCCTTATCTATCATTAGCGAACCTAATACTGAAGCCTCTGCTTCTAGATTATGCGGCGGCAACCGCAAACCCTCTTTATATAAAGAGGTCAATCTTTTTTTACGCTCTTCTTTTCTTTTTTCTTCCCCTTTGGTATTTTTCCTCATTTATAAAATTTTAATCATTACTAAAAAAAGATTGCCATAAAAACAACGCCATTCTGAATTATACCGAAAAACCCTTTCAAATTCAAATATCTTTTTTTACTGATGACCAGTCTCGCGCCAAGAAAAAAAGAGTTAATAAAGAAAAAGAGCTAAAAAAAATCGCTGTAATAAAATCTACCGCCCACCACTCTAAAAAAAATAGACCAAATAAGGAAAAAATTAACAAAAAAAACCAAAAAGAAAAATCTTGCCAAATAATGGCTTTTTTTTCTTTTGGATTTAAAAAGACTTTTCCTAAAAACAAACAACCTATTAAAAATAAGAGCAACCAATATAAACTAAAAACTTCACTCACCATTCCTGGTAAAGCACTTTCCCAAAGAAGTAAAAAAATATAATCCCCAAAAAGCCAAGAAAAGATCTTATCAAAATTGTTTTGAAAAAAATCTTTTCCTCGATAAAAAAATCTTTGTAACATCGCTCTAAATTAATTTCTAAGAAATCCGTATTTAATCCTTATTCGGTCTTTAGTTTTCTTTTCAAAAAGCGCCAAACTTCTTCGCGGTTCCAAGAAAAAAGAAGTGGTGGCCCTAGAACGAAAGTCTTTAATCTGCCAATCATCCAAACCATCAATTTTAGCAATAAAAACATTGGCCATTGCTTTTTCATTTTTCAAATCAAATCGGCAAGAAAAATTATTTTCGCCCCAAAAATTTTTTTTAGAAAAACAAGAAGCTAAATAATTTGGTTCAGCTTCTTTTAATTCAATCCAAAAAAATTCCGGCCAAACTTGTCGAATTAATTCTTCCGCTACCGGTCTTTTTTGCCCTTGAAAAAAAATAAAAAATTGGTTGTCGGCAGTACGAAAAAAAGTTCCCTCTGGATGAGCTGTCTGCAAATTTAAACTTGTTCCCAAAGACAATTCAGGCGGAATCTCTAATGAAGAAATTTTTTTCCAATCATAACCTAAACGCTCAAAAACTTCCGGTGAAATAAATGGACATTTTTGGCCATTAGACACTACATAAACTGCCCGCTCATCACTCAATAAAGCTCCATTAGGCACAAAGGTTTCATTTTGCCAAAAAACAATTTTTTTTAATTCTTCCACTGAGACTATTCTTTCTCCTTTAGGATAAAGAACCACTTCATAATTTTTAGCTAATTGTAACTGTCCAACTAAAGTTTTTCCTAAATTGCTAGTTTTACCGTTAGGAAATCGAAAATCAGCGGATAATTTTAACTCCCCAATCAAACCATCTCTTTCAGAAGGAATAAAAACAAAGCGTTGCCCAGCGATTTTTTTTTCCACAATACGCAAACCATTGCCAACATTACGATCAAAATAATAAAACTGGGTTGGAAAAATATTCTTCCATAAAACCCATAAAGGCAATAACGCCACACCAATCCCCCAAAGCCAAATACCTGTACTTTTTTTTATTTTTTTCTGGTCAATCAAAAGTGGCTTCATAGTGCTTTCTCAAGAAAAAAAACTTCATTCTCTTTCTTCTGATAAAGAAAAACAATTCTTCCTAAACCAATTAAGACAATAAAAAAAACCGCCCAGCCCAAAGTAGTTTCTAGTAAAAAATTGAAACTTGTATGAATAAAAACCGGAAAAAAAATTGCTTTTAAAAGGAATTTTATTTTTCCTTCCCAACCAGTTTCCTTCAAAAAACCAGCTAAATAAAAACCGCAAAAACCAGAATAAATAATATGCGCCGAAGTAGAAAAAACAAATCTTAAAAAAACCACTTGCCAAAAATTTCCAGAAAAAATGGCTTGCTGTTCATTAAAAGACCGTACAAAATAAATTCCATTTTCGGTTACAGCAAAAGAAAGACCGACCAAAATACCCAAAAGCAAACCATTTTGCAAACTAAGAATTTTTCTTCGTGCCGCAGCCCAAATCAAAACCAAACCTTTAGAAAACTCTTCTATCAGCGCTACTGGAATAACCGTTCCTAAGGTTGATAAAAAAAATCCTATTCCTTCCAAATTATTACCAACCAAAAATCCCCTTACTGACTTATTTTCAAAATAAAATAATTCTAAAAAAACCGCCAAAAGAGAAGAAAGCACTCCAAACCAAAAAATTGTCAAAAGAAAATTTTTATTCCAAGGGTTCTTTTTATTAGAACGAAAAAAAGCTAACCAAAAAGAAACTGGCACTATTGCCACTAAACTTAGCCAAAAAACATTACTATAAGAAATCATTGCAAAAATTGCCAAAAATTAATTCTTGCCATCTGAGTCTTCTCCAGCTTTTTTAACCGCGTTTAATATTGATGTAAAAATCTTCTGATTCTCCTTGAGAAAAATCTTTGAAGCCTCTCTTCCTTGACCAAGTTTTTGCTCGCCAAACTGATACCAAGCGCCGGCTTTTTTTACAACACCCAATTTAACTCCCAAGTCTAAAAGGTCTCCTTCACGAGAAATCCCCTGATTATACATGATATCAAATTCCGCCGTCTGAAAAGGCGGCGCTACTTTATTTTTTACCACTTTAGCTTTTACTCGATTACCAACAATTTGTTCGCCTTGCTTAATTTGAGCCGCACGCCTAATTTCTAGACGCACCGAGGAATAAAATTTTAAAGCATTTCCGCCTGTGGTAGTTTCCGGGTTACCAAACACTACTCCAATTTTCATTCTAATTTGATTAATAAAAATGACCACTACATTAGTTTTAGCCACAATACCAGTTAATTTACGCAATGCTTGAGACATTAATCTGGCCTGTAACCCCATATGACTATCTCCCATTTCTCCATCAATCTCTGCTTTAGGTACTAAGGCCGCCACTGAATCAACCACAATCACATCTACTGCATTGGAACGCACTAAAGCCTCTACAATTTCTAGCGCTTGCTCTCCTGTGTCTGGTTGAGAAATCAATAAATTATCAATATTAACACCGATTTTCTTGGCATAACTAGGATCCATAGCATGTTCAGCATCAACAAAAGCGCTCATACCACCCTCTTTTTGCGCATTAGCTACTACATGTAGAGCTAAAGTAGTTTTACCAGAAGACTCTGGACCATAAATTTCTATAATCCTTCCTCGCGGCAAACCTCCGATCCCTAACGCCAAATCCAATGATGGCGAACCAGTAGAGATAGCCGCTACATCCACTTTTTTCACTTCACCCAATTGCATAATGGAACCTTCTCCAAATTTTTCCCTAATCTCATTGACTACCTCTCCAATCATTTTCTTTTTGTCCCCTCCAGTTTCTTTTTTTGACATTTTTTTAAAAAATTAAAAATTTAAATCGCTCTTTTTTTCAGAATAAGCACTCTCATACCAAGCATACACTTCTAATTCTCGTACAGTTTCTTTCTTGAATTTATTGACCGCTTTAATAACAATTTTATTTTCCCCCTTACGCAAAAAAACTTTTTCTTTAAACTTTCCATTTTCATCCACCAATACTGGCTCATTATTAATAAAAACCCTGCCTTCAACTTGAGTTGTTCCTTCAATTTCCACCCAATCTTTATCTACTGAAAAATTACTTTGCGCCGTTGATAAAATTAGAAATGGAGAATCAGAAAAACTTCTAATCTCTCGATAAAAATATCCTAAACCCAAAACAAATAACAGTAAAAAAGAAATGAAAGTCAACATTTTTGGCGTCACCGTCAAAGAAAATTTTTGTCGAAAAGAAAATTCTTCTGATGGTTCATATAACGCAGAAATATTTTTTTGAATACCTTTCTCTTTAGCAAACTGATCCAGAACCGCCTGTTCATCTAATCCTAAAAATCCAGCATATTTTCTCAAATAACCTTTAACATAAACATCCGGAGGTAAATTCTTGAATTCATTTTTTTCAATCTTTTCCAAATATTCTTTTTTAACACTGATCTGATAGGCAATTTCATCCAAAGAAAAACCTTTCTCTTTACGAAAGCGAGAAATTCTTTCTCCCAAAGTCTCCGATAAAACTTTCTTTCTAGAAAAACCGACCATTGAAAAAAATCAAAAATTACAATAATTACTATAAGTCGCCATCTTATTGTCCTTAAAAATATTCTTTGATAAGTTTACTGAAAAAGAAAAGAAACTAGCTTCTGGTTTACCGCCAGAAGGCGCCCCACAACGTACACCATAATGCTTATTTTTTTGGATCTTATTGCCAGTCATCACCACCTGACCAGCTTTATTCTTTCCCCGATATTGAAAATTCACCCCATTAGTTTTATTAGAAAAGAACTTATTATTTTTAATCCTTAAATCATTATTCCTTAGCTCCATTTCTAATCCTGACTCTCCATTATCAGTAATTTCATTATCTTTAATTACTCCCTTAACACTAGAACGTAAATCAATACCCTCTTCATTATTATCATAAATTTCATTATTCTCAATCTTTACCTCTTTTTTTTGAATATACATTCCCCGTTTTTTTGAATCATAAATTTTACTATCCTTCAAAATAAAATCTTCCCTGTTAGTTTTGGCTTTTTCTACATAAATTCCATTCAACTGAGACTTAAAAATCCGACAGTCATCAATTTTTACACTCGCTCCAGAAGCTACTAAAACCCCTTGTCTGCCATATTTAATCCCCACTCCCTGAATCTTGGTATGATCATGCATCTTGACCGTCCAATTATAATGAGCACCCTCAGCCGTTTTACCAATAATTGTCACTCGGTTATTCCCCGCACCATAAAGTTCTACTCCCTCTCCTAATTCAATTTGCTCTTGATATTCTCCCGCTGCCACCCAAATCTTACGCAAATTTTCACTATTTTCTAAAGCTTTCGCCACTCCCTCACTTAAAGTATTAAAAGGAAAAGTTTCTGTTCCATCCTCCGTTCCAGTAATGTTATTTTTGTCCACATAAACATCATAACTGGCTTGCGCGTTAGTCACCCATAAAAAGAATACAATTACCCAAATAGATTTTTTCATCTAATTAATTTTAATTTTTAACTCCTTAAAACAAAAATCTCTTTTGTTTTCCAAAAACCTGCCTTGATTTTTAGTATAAAACAATTTTCTCAAAAAAACAATTTTCTAACAGATCTCAATTTCTTCTTCCAATTGAATTCTGAATTCCTGCCAAACCTTTTCCTTAATCAAAGTAATTAATTGTTGCACTTCATTAGCTTTTGCCTGCCCTAAATTAACGATAAAATTGGCTTGCAATTGACTAACTTGAGCATCTCCAATTCTTTGTCCTTTTAGTTTGCACTTTTCAATTAACCAACCAGCGGGTACTTTATGATTTTTCACCTTAGTTTGTTTTTCTTTTTCAAATAAAGCTATTATCTCCTTGGGCGCCATCGGATTTTTAAAAATTGAACCTAAAGAGGGAAATTGATTTAATTTGGGTTGCGTCTTTTTCCTTTGCATTAAAAGCTCTGCCATTCTTTTTCTAATTGCCTCTTTCTTGCCAAAATTAAGTGATAACTTTACTTCCCAAATCAAAAAATTTTTTTCTTCTTTAAAAAGACTTTCTCGATAACCAAACCGACAATCTTGATAAAGAAAAGTTCTTTTTTTTACCACTCCTTCTTTCCATTCCCAAGCAACTACTTGCTCCACGCTATCAGCCATTTGCCCCCCAAAAGCGCCAGCATTACCACGAATTGCTCCACCCACTGTACCGGGAATTCCTACCGCCCATTCTAGTCCCGTCAAACCTTCTTCATAAGCATAATTTACTAATTTCGCCAAAGTGACTCCTGCTCCACAAATTATTTTTTCGTTTTTAAATACCAATTTTTGGTCATTTTCAATTTTCGCCACAAGTCTGTGCCAATAATCATCCCGAAAAAGCACATTACTTCCACCTCCCAAAATAAAAAAATCTCTTTTTTCCTTATTTATCAACTGAAAAAAAGCTTGAAGATCTTCTTCATTTTTAATTCGAACAAGCCCCGCCACTTCTCCGCCAATACGAAAAGTAGAAAAATCTCTTAAACTTAATCCCGTTTCAATTTTAATCATTTTTTTGAGCAATTATTTTTAAAAACTCCAAAGTTTCTTCAGCGCATTTTTTCCAACTAAAATTTTCCAAAGCTTTTTTCCCTTTTATTACTAAATCTTTTCTGAGCGACTCATCCGCTAGAAGTTTTTCTACTTTATCAGCTAGATCTTTCTTTGAAAAGGTAGAAAATTTTTCCACCGCCATTCCTCCGATTTCTTTCAAACTAGAATTATCTGCCACTAAAACTGGCGTCTCGCTAGCCCAGCCCTCCAAAATCGGCAAACCAAAACCTTCATACAAAGAAGGAAACACTAAAAGCTTGGCTTTTCGATAGAGTAAAGTTAAAACAGAAAAATCTACTTCTCCAGTAAGAATTATATCCTGACTAAAAACCGAATTTCTCACTTTCCTTAAAGTTTCTTCTGCCAACCAAGCCGGCGCACCAACCAAAACTAACCGCAAGTCTCCCAGACCTTTTTTTCCTTTAATCTCCTCAAAAGCTTCAATTAAAAGAGGCAAATTTTTTCTCGGCTGGAGCGCTCCAACATAAAGCAAAAATCTAACCTCTCTCTGATCTTTAATTAGATTATATTTATTTAAATTTTTGTTAATCTCTTCTTGAGAAAATTTTTGACAAAACTGTTGCGCATCAAAACCATGATAAATCACTTTGATTTTTTCTTCCTCGAGCAAGGGAAAAAATCTTAAAAGATCTTTCTTGGTCGATTGTGAAACAGCAATAATTCCATCTGCTCTTCTCACTGCAGAATCAATAAAAAAATTTAATTTTTTCCGATCACTTAACTTAAAAGATTTCGGAAAAATTTTAAAAGCTAGGTCATGAGCAGTAAAAACTATTTTAATCTTACCCGCTGTTAAAAGTGGAATTTGTTGAATAGGCATCCAAACAATTGCCGGACGAAGTTGCAACAACTCAAAAGCAAATTTTGTTTGCGTCCACAAAAAAGGGTAAGGAATTTTTCTGTTTTGATAGTTGGAAAAAATTTTAGGCTTCAAAACTGGATTAAATTCTTTTCTATGAAACAACCAAAAATCATCCTGTGGAGCCAAATCTCCCAAATAATTAAGTACATTTTTAATATAAATTCGAGTACCGTCAATTCTGCTTGAATCTAAATCAGCACAATCAATAGCAATTTTCATTAACAAAGTTTTTTATTAATTATCCTCTTTTTTAAAGTATAGCAAAAAAAACTTTCTTTCCAAATTTATACAGATGTTTTTTTAAAAAATACTTTTTTGAAAACGGCTAAATTTAACTGCTCTTCAAAGCCGACACCTCATTATAAACAAACTTCAGACGACTCTTTTTTGCCAAAAAAAGCCACTATGTTAGAATTAAGAAAACTTTTCTTTTTATTATATTTTATTGTATTTGCAAATTTTTTATGAAATTCAGAATTCCTAATCGTTTTCGTCAAAATCTTTATGTTCTTTTGCGCCAAGCCGGTTATTTCCCTTTACATGATCGATTATCAGGAAAAAATAGTTACGCACGCAGACTTTCTTCTAATCGTTATCCACGTTTTCATCTTTATCTTCAGGAAGATTCTCAAACTATTACTTTCGATCTTCACCTTGATCAAATTCCTAGTCGTTTTACTGGTCAAACCGCCCATAATGCTGACTATAACAGTTCGGAAGTTAAAGAAGAACTAATCAGAATTTATAGCTTTTTTTATCCACAACTAATCGATTCTAAAAAATAATTAACAATAAATTCTGTGATTTTAAATTAAAAAGTAACTAATTTCTTAGATACTTTGTTTTTCTTTTATAAATTTTTTAATTAAAAATCTTTCTGCCAAAAAATAACTCCCGAAAAAAATCTTATCTTATTGAAAATTATTAAAAAATATTGATTTATTAAATAAAAAACTAAGCGAAAAAAATTCCGAGAAAAACCGGCTGGTTCAATTTATTTTTCATTCCTTTTTAGTCTTTAACAACAAACTCTTGGCGGAGACGACCGGGCTCGAACCGGCGACCTTCTGCGTGACAGGCAGACGCTCTAACCAGCTGAGCTACGCCTCCAAAAACAAAATCTTCCTCATTAAATCAAAATACTAATCTTCAAATTGTTAGAAAAGAATTCAAAAAACACGAAGCTCATTATAATTCATTTACATAAAAAAGCAACCCCAACAAATCATTTTGCTAATAGTTTCTTTAAAATATCCATAGCTACTGTTGGATTAGCGCTACCCTGAGTCTCTCGCATAATCTGACCCAATAAAAATTTAATAGCGTTTTCCTTGCCTTTTTGGTAATCCTCTACTGATTGAGAATTTTTTTTCAGCACCTCTGAGGCTATTTTTTCCAGTGCTTCACTATCGGAATTTTGCACCAATTTTTTTTCCTCAACAATTTGCGATGGATCTCCACCATGTAAAAACATTTCTTCCAAAACAATCTGCGCTGCCGAAGAATTGATAGTTTCAGAGTAAACCAATTTAATCAATTCCGCAAAATTTTCTGGACTAATTTTTAAATCTGCCATTTTTTTCCCTCGAACAAACAAATGTTTTTGAATTTCAGTTAATAAATAATTGGCCGCTAACTGAAAAATTTTTTCTCGGCCTTTTGATGAAAAAGTGTAACCTTCTTCCCCCAACCAATTTTCTAGTTCACTCGCTACCTCTTCAAAATAACCAGCTAAATCTGGCACATTCGCCAAAACTCTCACAGTCGCTTCCTTTAAACCAAATTGCTCAATTAATCTTCTCTTTTTTTCCCATGGCAATTCCGGTAAATTCCTTTTTAACTCTTCAATCTCTTCTCGAGAAAACTTTAGCGGCAATAAATCTGGTTCTGGAAAATAACGATAATCATCTGAGCTCTCTTTGCTTCGTTGAGAAAAACTTTCCCCTCTATCTTCATCCCAACCACGAGTTTCTTGGACAATTTCACCTCCTGCTTCCAAAATTTCAGTTTGACGAATAATTTCAAACTCGATTCCTCGCTCCACCGCTTTAAAAGAATTAAGGTTCTTCAGCTCTACTTTAGTACCAGAAAGAGGATTTTCGCCCCTTTTGTATAAGGAAATATTAGCCTCACAACGCATTTGTCCCTTCTCCATATTAGCAGGAGAAATTTTTAAATAACGCAATAATAGTTGTAACTGCTGACAAAAAGCCTTGGCCTCAACTGAAGAATTAATTTCTGGTTCTGTCACTAATTCCATTAATGGCACTCCGGCACGATTAAAATCTACTAAAGTTCCTTTCCCTGTTGGACTATGAATCAATTTACCCGTATCTTCTTCCAAATGAATACGCGTAATACCTACTCTTTTTATATAGCGATCCCCTTCTTTTGGATCAATCTCTAAATCCAAAAATCCCCGACCACATAAAGGCTGATCGTATTGAGAAATCTGATAACCTTTGGGTAAATCTGGATAAAAGTAGTTTTTGCGATCAAACTTGGAAATTTGAGCAATCTGGCAACCCAAAGCCAAACCGGCCTGTAAGACAAAACGAATAGCTTTTTCATTCGGAACCGGCAAACTACCCGGCTGACCAGTGCACACCGGACAAATATTCTTATTAGGCTCTTTTTCCATCCCTAAGCCATTGGCGCAACTACAAAACATTTTACTTTCCGTGGCCAATTCCACATGAACTTCCATTCCAATTGTCGGCAAATATTTCAACATCAATTCAAACTTTATCATTTAAAAAATTATCTTTTCTCAATTCTCCTGATTTCACTTTCGACATCGTTTAAGCAACGATTAGTTTCCTCATTTAATCTGGACAATTCTCGCACATTTCTTTCCATTTCTCGAGACACCGAATCAATTGATCTCTGTAGATCTTGCATTAAATTTCTCATTTTCTCCAAATTTCTCCTTGCTTCCGTTAATTTTGAAATTTCCATAACTTTAAAATTTAATTTTTAAATCCTTCCACTACTTCTTTGAACGCTTGAATTTTTTCTTTTGTTTGTTGGCAAAAATCTTCATTTTCTTTTTCCCAATTTTCCAGTTCCTCTTGTAATCCTTCTCCAAATTTTTCCAAATTTTTCCTTAGCTCAACAAATTGCTCCCTCAAAACCTCTGATTCATTTTCGCCTATAAGATCGTCCATTTTTTCCAAAATTTTTTTAACTTCCTCGATTACTTCTTTAATTCTTTCTTGCATAAATTTGGTTTTAAAAAATTATGTGCTAGAATATTATTAATCTGCTTCTTAAATTTATACTAAAACTATGAAAACTGTCAAACTAAACTTTTTTTGGTTTTTGGCGTTTTTTTTGGTTGCTGAAACTTTTTTAGCTACATTACTGGCAATAAGTGGTCTCTTTAACTTCTTTTTCTTTTGTCTTACCACAATTCTTTTAGGACTGATCTTTTTTTGGCTTTTTCGAAGAAAAAACTTCCAAATTCAACCGTTAGACAAGTTATCCGGCGGAGTACTTTTAACCTTATTTCTTTTTGGTGGAGCTTTATCTTGGTTTTCTTCTCCAACTATTTTTGGCGGTCGGGACGAAGGTTCCTATGCTAACTCCGCCATTATTTTAGCTAATACAGGAAAATTAACCGAGCATTCCCTTTTAAGTGCAACTTTCCATCAAATTTATGGCACAGGAAAAGCTCTTAACTTTCCCGGTTTCAATTTTCAAGAAAATGGCGATATTAAAAGTCAATTTTTGCCTGCTTATCCAGTTTGGTTAGCTATTTTCTATAAAATTTTTGGACTTACTGGATTTAAATTAGCCAATTTATTTCCTTTCATCCTTTTAGTTTTTTCTCTTTTTTCTCTCTTTCGCTTGCTTTTTTTAGAAAGAAATCAAAAACTCTCCTTAAAAGAGAAAAATCTTTTTGCCCTTCTGCCAGTTTTGTTGACACTTTCCAGTTTGCCTTTCACTATTTTTTATAAGTTTACGCTCAGCGAAATCTGGTTCGCATCACTAATTTGGCTCTCACTGTATATAACTGCCATTTATTTTTTCGCCCAAAGAAATCGCGCAATTTATTATTCCGCTTTACTTCCACTTTTACTCCTACCCCTATCTCGAATTGAAGGACCAGTTATAATTTTTATGCTACTACTCTTTTTTATTCTAGAAGATTCAGTAAATTTCAAAAAAGTGGAGTATCAATCTCCTTTCGCTCTTTTGGGAGGAATTTTTTTTCTTACAGTAATTTGGGAACCTAATTTTTTTATTAATGCTTTAAAAGGCGTTGCCGAACCGTTTTTTTCCAATACCACCTTACTAGACCACTCTATACAAAAAAATTTTAGCCCTGATGATTGGAAAAATTGCTACTTAGCTAAAATATTTTTTACTTATAACCTTTGGCCTTTCTGGCTGATGCTTGGAGGAAGTTTATTTCATCTTCTAAGAAAATTTTACCACAATTGGAGAACAAAAGATCATCTCTCTCACTCGCTTCCCCTTTCACCCTTTTTCATTCTCTTGCCCACTTTCTTCTATTTTTGGGATGCTAACATCTCGCTAGATCATCCATGGATGCTGCGCCGTTTCATTTTTTCCTTGCTTCCTTTAGCAATTTTGTACAGCGCTCATTTTCTCCTGCTCATCTATTCTAAATCCAGTCGTCTCGCTTGGTTTGTTATCGTAACACTCCTTGCTGTTAATATCAGCCTTTTTTGGTCAGATAAAGAAATTATTCTGATTAATTCCGATTCAGAAAAAACAACAAACTCTACTTCTTCCGAACTTCAACCACTTAATTTTTTAACTTTCGTTCCCCAACAAAAACTTCTTAACCAATTACTTACTCTAGATAAACAAATTCAGCCAACTAACAAAGACTTGATTTTAGTTTCTCAGAAATCTTCTGGTTCTGGTTGGTCAATAATCGCTGAACCTTGGCGCAATCTTCTAGGACGCCAAGCGATCTATTTTTTCAATCCTTCTGATTTAGAAAAAATAGATCGCCAAAAATTTGAAAAAATTTTTCTCGTTACCTCAGAAAATGAAACAAGTCTTTATGAAAAAATTCCCAAGGAGAAATTATTTTCTTATCAACTAAAAAACGATTTCCTTTTACCTTCTCGCGAACCACTGACTCGTCCGCGGGGTTTGATGTTAGAAACCACTGGAGCAGTTTATCTGCTGAAATAATTCCTCCTCTTTCTATTTACTATTTACTTTTTACTTTTCTCTACCGCAACCCTAATTGATTCTTAATTTGCTGAGCTTCCGCTTTGGTCATTTGACCAGCCCGCACCGCTTCATTTAATTGTTTAATAATCTTTTCTTTCTCTTTAAAAATATTTTGTGGATTAAGTGCTTTGCGTAAAACCTCTTCTTGTTTACTTTTAGGCAATTTTTTGAAAAAACCAAAAGCCATTTTTTGCATTGTTGTTAAATTAGAAGTATCCACTTTCTCCAAAGCTTTGCTCCAATCAACTCCTTTTTTCTCTAAATCAGAATCTTGTTTTCTCTTAAAAAAATTTAATACTCCCATAATTATTGTTGATTAGTAATTAATTAACTTAACTAGTTTAGCTCTAAAAACCCTAATATGTTCAATTGATTGTTAATCGTTGCCAACCATCCTGTAAAATAATCTTTTTCATTATTTTGAAAGAAAAAAAATCCTAATTCACTTTTCAATCAAAAAATCAAGAAAAATCTTTAGTCTTCAAATCCAACCCTTGACTTTCAAGCCATTTTGAGCAGCTTTTCGTTGCGCTTCTTGTTTAGACATTCCCTGACCCTCAGCAACCTTTTCTTCCCCTAACATCACTGCCACCAAAAACTTTTTATCGTGATCTGGTCCCCATTCTTTGATTAGTTCATAATGAGGAGTAATTTGAAAAATTTCCTGAGCCTTTTCTTGAAAATAGCTTTTGGCATCTAAATAACTTTTGGACTTCAAAATGCTTTTCAAATGGATAATAATCTTTTCGGCCACAAAATTCTTTGCTACTGAATAACCTTGATCCAAATAAATAGCGCCAATAATTGCTTCCATGGCATTAGCCAAAATATACATCCGCGCCTTGCCTGTGTCTTTTTTTTCTCCTTTAGACATCAAAATAAACTCTTCAATTCCTAGTTCTTTGGCCACTGATGCTAAATGTTCGCCATTTACTAAAGCCGCCCGCCAATTAGTCAAATCACCCTCCGGATTAGGAAAATTGGCAAACAAATATTCCGTCACTATCAATTCTAACACTGCATCGCCTAGAAACTCTAACCGCTCATTGTGATTTTTTCTTATTCCTCGATTTTCGTTCAAATAAGAACGGTGTGTCAACGCTTCTTCTAAAAAAGCGTAATTGGAAAAATTAATACCAATCTTTCGACCAGCTTTCTCTAGGAGGGTAGTTCCACTTTTTTCTCTTTTCACCATAAAATACTTTTCGTCATCAAAACAAAAACTTCATTAATAATCTTTGTTTTGAAACCAAAATTAAAAATAACCTATTAACTTTCCTTGTTAACATCTATAGCAGAAAAATACCTTCTCTTCAATATTACAAATTTTCACATCTCTAGGCTAAAACACGACTAACCAACTAGAAAAATATTTTAACGGAAAATTAAACATTTCTACTTGAAAAGATGTTGCATCATTCCCACTTATCACATTGCGCCATAAACTCTTCACATTGCGCCAAATATTTTTTCAAATCTTTTTTAATTTTCCTCAATTTAATTAGATTATCTTCGGCCTCACTTAATTCGGCTTCTGTAGCTCCAGCATCTTTCGCATCATCAATAATATCTTCTTGTTTTTCCATTGTCTTTTTAACCTCGTCCATTTTTTTCTCAGCGTCTTGACAATCTTGACGTGATTCCTTTTTACAAACTACTTGAGGAGTCAGTTCTTCCTCCGAAAATTCTGTACCAAAATGCTGAACAATTAAATAACTTTTCATGCCATTTTGTTGAAAATCAACTATACCAACACCAATTTCTGAAAAATTTTCTGATAAAATATTCTTCCGATGACCATCACTATTCATCCAGGCCAAATGAGTTTCTTCAGCTGAAAAAAAACCCTCCGCCAAATTTTCTCCAAAAGATTTATAACGATAATTTTCTTTTTCAGCAAAAAACCACGGTTGTACTCCTTCTGGAGAAACATGTTGAAAATAATTCTTATTTTTCATATCCCAAGCTTTAGCTTGAGCTGATCGAGAAAGTTTTTCGTTTCGGCTTAATTCTTTCAAGCCATTTTCCCGCCTTGCTTGATTAGCTAACGCGATAATCTCTGCCTCTCCACCCTGAAAAATTCTCTCTTCAACCAAATCTGACTGTTGTTTTTGATTTCGTAAAATTACTTCCTCTGTTTCTTCCGATAAGAAATTCTGGAAATCATTTTTTTTCCAATCTTTTTCCCAAGAAAACATCCAAATTAAAGTCGCTGTTCCAATAATAATTTGAAAAAAAGAAAAAAATTTTTTAAATAGTTGTTTCTGAAAATCCAAATTTTCCATCTTGAAAAATAATCAAGGACAAAATCATCAACTTCACTTAGTGAAACATTTTTTTAAAATTTTATCAAGTTAACTGCTTACTTAGTTGCTCAAATTAATTTTTAGTGTTAAAATAGCTTAGTCAATGAGAGGTTTTTCTGTGAGATTTTTCTATTAAATTTAAAAATAATTCTTAACAAACGCCAAAATGAATATCACTTGGTACGGTCATTCTTGTTTTAGAATCCAAACAAAAAAGGAACGAGGTGGAGAAGAAATTAACCTTTTTACCGACCCGTTTGACAAGTCTATTGGTCTTCGACCACCGCAAGGAAACGCTGATATCGTTACTATTTCTCATCAACATTTTGATCATAATCAAGTTCAAAGTTTAAAAAATAATCCTTTTATTATCGATGCCCCGGGAGAATATTCACTCAAGGGTATTACTATCCGCGGGATAGAAGCCTTCCATGATCAAGAACGGGGAGTTAAAAAAGGACGCAACACTATTTTTACCATTGAAAGTGAAGATCTGCGACTCTGCCATCTAGGCGATTTAGGACACCTCTTGGAAGACAAACAAATTGACGCTATTGGAGCGGTAGATATCTTAATGATTCCGGTTGGCGGAAAAAATACGCTAGATTCAACTTTAGCAGAAAAAGTAGTTAGTCAATTAGAACCTAAAATAATTTTACCAATGCACTATGCTTTGCCAAATCTAAGTTTTCCATTAGATAGTGTAGAAAAATTTTGCAACGATTTAGGCAATGAGACAGAAAAAAATATACCACGCTTAGTTATAAAAAAGAAAGACTTGGAAGAAATTAGCGGAAAAATTATTTTATTAGAAGTTGCTAATTAATTTTGAACCTTTTATGGAAAAAAACTCTTTGCAAAAAGATTGGTACGAAAAAATTCTAGAAAAACCTTTATCCTATCGCCGTCGATTAGCCTTTTTATTAACTGGCATTATTGGCTTCTTAATTGTTTCTGTTTGGCTTTTTATCACCGCCTATCAGATAAGTCTCAACGTGAAAGAAATGAGAGAAAAAACTCCTTCACCTTATCCTTTACTAGAAAATAACTCTACAACAGAAAAAGATAAAATACCCGCTAGTCTACAAGAAAAAAAATAAGATTTTTATTAAACACCTAATTCATCTAATTAATGCTTATGCCAAAAGAAAAACCGCAAGAATTATCTGCCCGTCAAACTATTTTTCCAAGACCGATTGTTCAAGAAATGGAAGAATCCTATCTTTCCTACGCAATGAGTGTTATCATTTCGCGAGCCTTACCAGACGTGCGAGACGGAATGAAACCGGTTCAACGTCGAATTCTTTACGCAATGCTTAACTTAGGTCTGCGACATACAGCTAAATTCCGTAAATCAGCTACTGTGGTAGGAGAAGTGTTGGGAAAATATCATCCTCATGGAGATAGCGCTGTTTATGAAACGATGGTGCGTATGGCGCAAGATTTTTCCTTGCGTTATCCTTTAATTTTAGGACAAGGCAATTTTGGTTCAATGGATGGAGACGGCGCTGCTGCTATGCGTTACACCGAAGCTAAACTTTCTGCCTTGGCAGAGGAAATGCTAGAGGATATTGAAAAAGAAACTGTTCTCTGGAATGAAAACTACGACGCCACGCGTTTAGAACCAACTTATTTACCAGGCAAAGTTCCACAGCTACTTCTCAACGGAACAGTAGGTATTGCCGTGGGAATGGCTACTAATATTCCCCCTCATAATCTAGAAGAAATTGCCGATGGAATTATCCATTTAATTGATCACCCTCAAGCTAATGTTGAAGATTTGATGCAGTTCATTAAAGGACCAGACTTTCCCACCGGCGGAATGATTTATAATCGACAAGATATTCTTAATGCTTATTCTTCCGGTAAAGGAAAGATTATTACCCGCGCTAAAGCGGATATTGTGGAAAATAAATCGGGACAATTTCAAATTATTGTCAGTGAAATCACTTATCAAACCAATAAAGCAACCTTACTCCAAAAAATTGCCGAATTAGTTAAAGAAGGAAAAATCCAAGGAATTAAAGATTTAAGAGATGAATCAGATAAAGAAGGAGTTAGAATTGTGATTGATTTAAAAAAAGACGCTTATCCCAAAAAAGTTTTAAATCGTTTATACAGCTTAACCGAACTGCAAAAGCCTTTTCACTTGAATATGTTGGCGTTAGTAGATGGTCTGGAACCTAAGATTCTTAATTTGAAATCTTTTTTAGAACATTATATTGCCCACCGAAAAGATGTTGTCACTCGCCGAGTTCGCTTTGAATTAAAAAAAGCAGAGGAACGTGCTCATATTTTAGAAGGCCTAAAAAAAGCACTTGATCATATTAATGAAATTATTGCTACCATTAAAAAATCTCCAGATAAAGAAAAAGCGCACGATAATCTGCGCAAATTATTTAAATTCTCTGATCGCCAAGCCACTGCCATTTTGGAAATGAAATTACAAACCTTGGCTGGTTTGGAAAGAAAAAAGATCGAGGACGAATTAACAGAGAAAAGAAAGCTCATTCAAGAATTAAAAGATATTTTGGCCAATCCTAAAAAAATTTTGGGGATAATTAAGGAGGAATTACAAAAATTGAAAGAAAAATACGGGGACCAAAGACGCACTAAAGTTTATAAAAGCGCCGTCGGGGAATTCTCTCAAGAAGACCTAACTCCCAACGAAGAAACCATTATTAGTTTGACCGAAGACGGTTATATTAAACGTTTGTCGCCAGATACTTTTCGTTTACAAAAAAGAGGCGGTAAAGGTGTAATTGGCGGTACCATTAAAGAAGGCGACGCAATTGATAAAGTTATTAGCGCTATGACTCATGACAATTTACTGTTTTTTACTAATAGCGGCAAAGTTTTTCAAACTAAAGCCTATGAAATTCCGGCTTCTTCTCGCACCGCCAAAGGCAACGCTATCGTTAATTTTCTACAAATGACCTCCGAGGATAAAATTACTTCTATCTTGGCTATTTCTAACAAAGTTGAAGCCGAATATCTAGTCATGGCAACTAAACAAGGTAAAATCAAAAAAACCGCCTTAGCAGAATTTAGTAACGTACGGCGCAATGGATTGATCGCCATTAGTTTGAATCAAGGAGATACTCTCGGTTGGGCTGGTTTAGCCAAAAAAGAAGATAACCTCCTGATAGTTACAGCCAAAGGACAGTCTATTCATTTTAAAAACTCTGGTGTAAGAGCAATGGGTCGCAATGCTTCCGGCGTTCGTTCAATTAAACTTCGCCAACAAGATTCAGTAATTGGAATGAATGTAGCAAATGGACAAGATCCCCATTTGGAGATTTTGGTAGTAACAGAAAATGGCTACGGTAAAAGAACTCCCCTTTCTCGCTATAAAGTTCAATCTCGAGGTGGATCGGGTATTAAAACCGCGCAAATTACTCCCAAAACGGGAAAAGTCGTCTCTTGTCATATTTTGGCAAAAAACGATTTAGAAGGCGATCTTATTGCTAGTTCTAATAAAGGACAAATTATTCGCACCCCAGTCAAAAGCATTTCTCGCCTAGGCCGCGCTACTCAAGGTGTTCGTATTATGCGCTTGAAAAGTGGCGAAAAAGTGGCCGCTACAACCGTAGCCTGAACTCCTATCTTCAAGACATATCACCAAAGAAGCATAGCAAAATAGTTTTTTCCTCTTCACATTTTTTGAAAACTATGTTAGCCTGAAAAAAATCATTTTTAACTAAAAAAATGCTGAAAAAAATAAAATTGCCACAAAAAATCATCGCTATCATTTTTCTCTTGACACTCTTTCTTTCGTCAATTTTCTTTTCTGGCTGTTTTAAAAAAACAACTGTTTTTGGCCCGTCAATTGATCGTTTGGAAGTTTGGGGAGTTTTTGATGACTCTGATGCCTATGAAAAAATTTTTTACGAATTTAAGAAAAAAAATCCCTCTATCAAAGAAATTCGTTATAAAAAAATTTCTGCCAATGCCGCTGAATACGAAAAAATTCTTTTTGATGAGATTGCCAGCGGTCGCGGTCCAGATGTTTTTATGTTTCATAATTCTTGGCTTTTCAAACATAAGGACAAGCTGGCGCCAATGCCTGATTCAGAAAAAAATATTAATGTTTTCAAAGAAAATTTTGTTGACGTAGCCACTAAAGATTTTATTAAAGAAAATCAAATTTATGCCCAACCTCTACATATAGACACTTTAGCGCTTTTTTACAACCAAGATCTTTTTAATCAAGCTGGTATTGCCAATCCCCCTACTACTTGGGACGATCTTTCCAAAAATATTCGTGCGTTGACAAAAATTGATTCGGGAGGCAATATCAGTCAATCTGCTGTGGCGTTAGGACGTTCCAAGGATCCGGGTGGCATCAATCGAGCAGTAGATATTTTGGCCTTGCTTTTTTTGCAAGGAGGCAATCCAATTGTTAATGAAAGCGGCAAAGCAGTTTTCGGAGATGATGTTGCCAGTCGTTCCGCGCTTGATTTTTACATTCAATTTGCTCAAGGCGGTTCGGCTAATTATACTTGGAATGCTAATATGGATTATTCTATTGACAGTTTCCGTTACGGCAAAACAGCTATGATGTTCAATTACGCTTACCAAGCTGAACGTTTAAGAATTTCTGATCCCAAATTAAATTTTTCTATCGCTCCAATGTTGCAGCTTTCTCAAGAAAATCGCAAAGACTACGCCAACTATTGGGGACTAGCTGTTACAAAAACTGGACGTTTTGATCCAGAAAAACCTCAAAATGACCCTGATTATAACACTGAAAGAATTAAAAAATCTTGGGATTTAATCAAATTTATCACTTCCAAATCTGGTAAAACGACAAATTTTGACGCTACTCAGGAATATCTTAATCGCACGAAAAAAGTGCCCGCGCGACGCGATCTTTTAGAATTGGCTAAAGATGATCCTAAAATTGGTGTTTTTGCTCGACAAGCTTTAACTGCTGTTTCTTGGGAACAGCCAGATAATTCAGCAGTGGATGATATTTTCTCCCAATTAATTGACGATGCAGTTTCCGGCAAAACAAATTCTTTTGAAGCTCTTCGTCAAGCCGCCGCCAGCATTAACGCATTGTTTATGAAAAAACAAAAAACAATTAGATAAAATGAAAATTATTAAATAAATAATATTAAGAAGGAAATCAATGGTAAACAATTAAGTTGAATTTTAAAAAATTAAAAATTGAAATTTTTTTGAGATTTACCTATTAATGAAAAAACTTGTTGCTAATAAATGAACAAGATTTAAAGTTTTGATTTCCGGTTTTTTCTAAGATTTATTATTTAGAATTTTTTAATTTATGTTTCATTTTTCTTTTTCCAAAAAATCTATCTTCTTTTTTAGTCTCTTACTCACAGCGGGTTTTTTTGGATGGGGAGAAAAAAGTTGGGGAGTTGAAAAATGCGGAACTGATAAAAAAGGTACTTGTGAGATAGCAGAAGGAACAACAAAAAGTGATTGCCCAGCTGGTCTTACTCCCTATTCATATGATCCAAGTTTAGAATGTAGCCCTATTGGTTGGGAAAAAACTGTTTGCTGTATTTCTGAAGAAGATATATGTAAAGGAAAAAAGGAGGGTGATGCCTGTGAAAAAAACAATAAGCAAGGAACTTGTATTAATGGAAAGTGTATAACGGAAGCGGGAAAAGAAGGAGAAAAATGCGGGGATGAACAAGGAATATGTTTGACCCACGCAGAAGCTAGTTCAAAAAAATGCTCACAAGATTTTGGAGGAAGAGACTGTGAAATTGGTTTTACTTGTTGTAAAATCTCTTCTTTAGATTCATCTTGCGGAAATAATAATGGCATTTGTTCTTCTAACTGTAGCGCCAGTCAAAAAGAAGATACTGCTGGAGCCTCCACTTGTAGTGCTGGAATGAAATGTTGTTATTATGATGCAAGTACTGATACTAAAGAAGTTTCTTTTGGATATGACAATCCCCTTCTTGTTGAGAGTTTTTCTGCTTGGGCTAGCCAACTTCTTACCTCCATTCAAGGTGTTGTTGGTTGGTTAGCTGTAATTATGATCATGATTGGCGGGATGGTTTATCTTACTTCTGCTGGTACCAATCAAGCTACTTTGGGTAAAGAAATTATCAGTGTCGCTCTTATCGGTTTTGCTGTAGTTGTTGCCGGTCCTTCCTTGCTCAAAGAAATCAAAAATTTAATATCTTCTTCCGGTGGCACCCCAGCTAGTATTATTGACAATGCCAAAGATATTAAATCCATTATCACCAGTATTTTGAATTTCCTTCTAATAGCAATGGGCACTTTGGCTTTAATTGGTATAACTACCGGTGGCATCTTTTATCTCACTGCCTTTGGTGATAAAAGTAAGGCAGAAACCGGAAAAAAAATTGTCATCAATGCCCTCTACGCAATAGCTCTCTCTGGCGGTGGATTAATTCTGGTCAATCAAATTTTGAACTTGCTAAAAGGATGAAAATGAAAAAGTATTCTGAAATTTTAAGATTGATTGTTTGTGAATTTTTAATTTATTAACAATTTATAATTCCAAATTTAAATTCTGTTTTTTTAAGTTTTATGATTTCTCAAAATCCATCCGAAATCTGAAAATTAGGATTGTTTTTTCTAAAAATTATTTTAATTAAAGATTTCCATATTACATATTATTATTTTATTCTCGTTTTTTATGAAAAAAATTACCTCCTATCTACTGGTTTTTTTTCTTTTCTATTTTGGTTTGACATTTCCTGTTTTAGCGGCTGACCAATCTATTTCTTTTAACAATTTTCCAGGCAGTGATGAAGTTACTAGTTTTTTGGAAAACATTTTAGTTAGAATACAAAGCGTAGTAGCTTTTCTGGCAGTACTTTTTATCGTTATTAGCGGCTTACTCTATCTTTTAGCTGGCACTTCTGGCAACGAAAAACTTGCGCAAACTGCTAAATCTTGTTGGACTGCCGCCCTAATCGGTTTGTCCCTAGTTATAGCCGCTCCAGCTTTTTTAAAAAAAATAAAAGAAATCTTCTTAAAAGATGGCAAGGTTCCCGTTAATCTAGATTCTGCTCTTTCCATTCAAGAAATTGTTACTAATCTTTTAAACTTTCTCTTGTCAATTTTCGGAACTTTAGCTATAATTAGTCTGACTGTGGCTGGAATTATGCATATTCTTTCTTTTGGTGATCAGAAAAAAGTTTCCGAAACAGTCAAGTACTCGCTTTGGGGAATTTTAATTGCCGGCAGTTCCTTAATTGTAGTCAATCAAATTATTACTTTCATTACCAAATAATAATTCTCAAAAAATCTCTCGTTTATAAATATAAAATTTTAAATCACATATTTATTTTGATAAACAATTACTTTCTAATGTTTTTGTAATTAAAGATTTTATATATTGTAATTAGTAATATAAAGAAATGGTAGAAAGGCAGGTGAAATTATGAAAAAAATGACCAAAAGATTGACGTCTTTATTGACCATTTTTGCTCTCTATTTTGTGCCGATGTTAGCTCTGGGACAAGGTTTCAACCCGTCAGATGGTATAAGTGATGCTAATTTAAGTGATGCTTCACTTTATTCTATTGCTACTAATTTGATGCGCTATCTGTTGATGTTGATCACCATTTTGGCAGTAATTGGCTTTGTTGGATCAGGAATTTTTTATGTAACTTCTGGGGGTAACTCGGATAGAGTTAAAACTGCCACTTCTTGGTTGCAATATTCTGTAATTGGAATTATTGTCGCCTTAATCGGTTATATTGTAATCAATCTCATCGACTCTCTTTTGCGAGCCGAAGTACAACGTTAAGTTTTATTGGAAACTGAAAAATTTTTCTGATTTCAAAAATCAAAACCAGTCTCGCTGTTGACAGATAGCGAGACTTGTTTTTTCAGAAAAAAAATAATATACTAAAAACAGTCTTTCCTTTCAAAAACCCAATTTAAAATCCAAGTAAGTTTTCCTGCTACATCTATTCAAATTATGCATTGACGAATTATAAACGAAAACAAGTTTTCAATTTCCGCTGAAATAACAAACAAAAAAGCTAGTCTGACTTCAAAAACCAAAATTATTTTTTGAAAGTATATTTTTAAATTTAACATTTAAAACTTAAAATTTAATATCAACCAAAAATAATTTAAAAAACCAAAAATTTTTGCTTCGTATTTCTTTATCTTTTTCTAAAGTTGTTATGAAAAAAATTCTACGCCTGTTTTCTTTCTTTCTGTTAATTTTTACTTTAATAAAACCCCTCCAGGCCGCTTTTGTTGAGTTTCCAAACAAAGAAAACTCCGTTAGACAAAAACAAACCTTGACCAGTTATTTTAATAATATTTCCAATTTCTTTTCCTTTGTTCTTGCCTTGGTTTTTATTTTTTCCCTTTGCGGATTGATCTTGTCTGGGATCACTTTTATGATGGCTGGAGGAAACGAAAATAATCTTGATAAAGCGCGTGCTCTTTTAATTTCTTCCTCAGTCGGGCTTATAATTTCAATGGTTGGTTATATCTCTTTGAATTTATTAAAACATTTTTTTTAAAATTTTTCCCTCTATTAAATTATTTGTCATTTTTTAAAAAATAGTTTAGACTGAGAGAGACCTAATCCTTAAATTTTAAAATAAAACCATGGCGCTATTGCCTATTCTTTTGGTTCTTTTTTCCCTCCCTCAAATAACTCTAGCTGGCTGGAGCGACCAGCTAAGCATTCTCAACTCCAGCGCCAATTTGCCCAATACTACCCTAGATCAGATTATTTTCAATTTCCTTCTTTATTTACTAGCTATTTTCACTGTTCTAAGCGTTTTATCTTTTGTAATTTATGGATTAATGTTTCTTTTTGGTGGCGCCAGCAAAGAATTAGCCGACTCTGCTCGCAAAGGTGTTAGTTATTCCATTACGGGCATCGTTGTTGGTCTTTCTGGTTACATCATTATCCGACTAATTGACGAATTACTCCGGGGTTCTTTTTCTTTGTATTTTTAAATTCAAAAAATTTTATATTTAATTAAAATCGTGTCTTTTGCTAAAAAAATCTTCCTTCCCTTCTTTTTTTTATTTATTGTCTTACGGTCAACACCAGTTTCAGCTGCTGGTGATTGTAGGTTTTATTTTGGTTCTCAATGTGTAAGTTCAATTGCCGAATGTAACAGCAATCAATATTATGATTCAATGTCCACCTGTCCTTCTGAATCACCTATTTGCTGTCGACTTATTGAAGAAAATCCCACTCCTACACCTACCGAAAAAGATCAATGTTCTCAAAATGGAGGCGCTTGCTATCCCAACAGCACTGCTTGTTATGGTGGCGTGGAAAATGAACTACCTTATTCTTGCGCTGGTAGCGGACAACATTGTTGTAAAAAAACTGTAAATAATTGCCAAGATAATGGAGGTACTTGTGTTAGTAGTGCCACCCCTTGTGATCGAATTCTACCTTATAGTTGCGGAGAAAGTGGTAATGTTTGTTGTAGTTCTACAGGCAAATCTTCTGGAGGTTCTTGGCAGCAAGGAATTATTCAAGCTGGACAAACATCTCAATTACCAGATTCTGAAATCAGTTATGTCTTGGAAAAAATAACTACCTACACACTCTCTCTATTGACTTTAATTGGTGTTCTATTTTTCGTTATTACTGGCTTAAAATACATTGTGGCTGGTTCCACTGGCTCTACAGAAAAAAGCAAATTAGGCATTCAACATTTGATCTTAGGTATCACTATTGGCCTTTCCGGCTACATTATTATCAAGTTTATTAACGCCATTCTACAAGGCTAGAAATTAATTTTAAAATTTTTTATTTTGAATTTTGGAAATTGAGAATTATTGGAAATCTAATCACCCATAAACAAAATTCGTAGTTTTGGAGTCAAAATTTATTAAGACGTTAGTTTTTAAGATTTTTTTCAAATAATCTAATTAAATCAATTAAAATAACAAGAAATTCCATTAATACACTCTAATCTTTTAATTCTTTCTATGAAAAAACATTTTTTAACCCTGTTTTTCCTCTCCACCTTTCTTCTTTTGGGCACCACTAATTCAGCTTGGGCTGAGCCATGTAGTAGTCCTGATTTCTGTACAACTTTAAGTGAATGTGAAAGCACCTCTACAGGTGCCTGCAGTGAAGCGGGTCAAATTTGTTGTAGTAAAAGAAAAACTACCCCAACAAAAGATCCAAGTACACCAACAACACCTAGTTCCGGTTCTGGTATCCAAGTCCCTACTGGCACTGGCTTACCTTCCGGCGACATTATGAGCGTTTTGACCAAAACTTTGGATTGGATTGAAGGCATCTTTTTAGCTTTAGCTCTTATTGCTTTTGTCATCGTTGGTATAATGTTTCTTTTTTCTTTGGGCAATGCCAACAGCGGCGCTCACACCAACGCCAAAACCTATTTCAATCAAGCTGTCACTGCTCTCCTAATCGTTGGTAGCAGTTACATCTTAATTAAAACTATTAACTATCTTTTGCAGGGCTAAAAAAGTATTTTTCCTTTTTTAGAAAAGAATGACCAAGGAAGATTTAGTAAGATTTCTCTCCCCCTTTGAAAAAGGGGCCTGCCTGCCGGTAGGCAGGGACTAAGGGGGATTTACTGAAGTTCTCACCTTTTGAAAAAGGGGCCTGTCTGCCGGTAGGCAGAGAGCAAAGGAAGTTTTAAAAAAAGAAAACCCTGCATTGGATCGCTGTCCAGCAGGGTTTTCTTGCGTCGCCTCGTTGAGCGACGACTTTTTTAAAAAACACCTCCTTTCTTGTGACGAACCACAATCTTAGGGCTCGTCACGATTTCGTAATCGGAGTTGATGGCTAAATAGAAATTGCCATCGTTACTCCGATTACAGCGTTCGTTAATTAAAAAAACCGTTTTTGCCGGTACTACTTTTTTGGGGTATTCCCCCATTTTGGCAGTCCCGACAAAAATATTAATGAAACCCCTCGAGGCAATAGCTTCGTTTAAAACGAAGCTATCGCCTACCTGGGTGTTGGCAGGCAACCGATACTGCCGGTACCTGCCGTTATCTTCAATTGGCTCAAGGACAATCTCCACACCTTGAGCCTTTTTCTTCGCCTCGGCTTCGGCTTTGGCTTTGGCCTCGGCTTCGGCTTTGGCTTTGGCCTCAGCTTCGGCTTTGGCTTTGGCCTCGGCTTCGGCTTTCGCTTTGGCCTCGGCTTCAGCTTTGGCTTTTGCCTCGGCTTCAGCCTTGAAAACAATTTTGTCCGGATCAATAAAAACAACATCTCCGGACTCAAAGAAAACCTGGCACAAGAATCGGCCATTGAGATTTTTCTTCTCCGATCCGATTGTGCCAACCAGGCGCTTGTCGGCCGTTCCAATAAACTGGAGATCGGGACCATACATCGCCGTCCCTGCCTCCACGATAACGGCCGTTTCCTTATTGACAAAGGCTAAGTCGGTAGCCTTTCCTAGCCTTGATTTCGCTAGGAATTTTTCCGACTTGCCTTCAAGAAAATCTTCCGCAGATTTACTAACCCGCGAAAAACTTTCTTTGAGGGATTGGGATATTGAAGGCATGGAAATATTAATCTTCCTGATATCCTCAATCCCTTTATTTATAAATTCCGACAACGGAATTGCTGCAAATAACAAAACTAACGCAACAATTCCTCGCCAAAAGAGGAAACCTGCTCCTCTTTTGGCTATCCAAACCATCACCCCCAAAAAAAGCATGAGGGCGATGGAGGGGGTGGCTCCCCAGCCTGACAAAATCGCCATGGCTTTGGGGTAAAGATAAATGGCCCATAAAATTCCGGCCACTACCCAAAGCCCCTTGCTCTGGCGAACCGCCGCTCCGACCGAAGCCAGAGCAGCTAAAATCATTATCCCGGCTCCTCCACCGGGGTAAGTCGTGGCATTATTGCCACTACTGCACCGAGACAGTAAAAGTCCCAGCGCCAAAATCAAAATAACTACCGCGATAATTTCACGGCGGTAGTTTGTGAAAAAATTTTTAATCGTATTCCACATCATACACTCCCCTTTTTTGATTTGGTTTTACTCAAAAATCAAAGAAGACAGATACAAAAAGAAAAGAACTGCTGCCATAAGATAACAAAACGCAGCAAATTTCCTCTCTTTCACCCATTGAAAGGCCTTTTTAAAAAGGCCTTTCTTGACGAGGAGTTTTTTGCCCAAACAAAATTCTTTTTGGGCATCAAACCCCTGTTGGTTGAGAAAAACAATATCGGAAAGAATTTTATCCGCAACATTGTACTGTTGCTGAGGATTTTTTTCTTTCCACTCCTTATATGTTTTGATAATCCGCAAAATAAATACGGACTCATCAAAACCATGATACTTCATTTTTTCCACAAAAAGCAAGATCACCTGTTGCTCAGGCACGCTTTTTATGGACGTTAGGTCTGCCCACAACCTCTCGTCTTCATCAGTCATGGACGGAAAAAGGGTTAGTAAAAAACTACTTAGCCAGCTTCCACCGCCGCTGGCTTTTCCTTGACTGGCCGAAGCAACCTGGCCAGTCTTGTATAGGATGAGACCACCAAGGATCTCATCCCAAAATTTGGTCAAAAAATCTTTCATTTTCCCTCCTTCGCCCCCCCTCAGGGGCATTTAATAAATTTTGAAATTTCAGTCCACTGACCATTCAGCAGACTGTTTTAAAAGACATATAGTATAGGAATTCTAAACCCTGAAAACTAAGCTCTAAATAAATTTCAAAATCCACAATTATAGGCTTGCCTGAGATAGGTAAGGACAAATAAGGATTTTAAGTTTTCTTAAAAAACCCAAACTTCTCTCCAAAAAACTTAGAAACACCCTCACTGATGCCGAAAGAAAACTTTGAAAAATAGTTCTAAAAAATCCTAAATCCTCCCCAACCCTCCTTTTTCAAAGGAGGGAGAAAACAGGTTTAAAAAAATATTATTTCCCTTCCTTCAAAAAAAGAGTAACAAGGGAATTTACTAAATTTCTCCCCCTTTGAAAAAGGGGCCTGCCTACCGGTAGGCAGGCCTGTCTGCCGATAGGCAGAGACAAAGAAGGATTTATTGCTTCTATTTATTTAAAAATCCTAAAACACATCCCTCTATCTCTTTCTCAAAAAAAAGAAAATATCTTATTTTAAAACCTGTTAAAACACCAACCCCCATTTTTTAGTCGTCTTCTAAAACAGTCCGCTGAATGCTTCAATTGTCAAAGGCCAATTAAAAAGTCTATTAATTATAAACTTTTTAAGACCCCCAATTGTAGCATATTTTTTGTTTCTTGTCAATACCTTTTTGTGCTATTTTTCTCCTCAAAAACTAGTTTTTCGGCAACGGGCTTTTTAATTGAGCCTTAACCATTAATCTTTTTTGATCAGTACCAATTGGCCAACAAGTTACCAGCGTTAATTCATAGCCTTCAAAATCCCGAAAAAGTTTCTCATCATCCGGCATCACCACTTCCGAAGAAATTACACTATAAACCCAATCAATTGTTTTGCCGTTAGCTAAAGCAATATGAAAAATTACTTCATGCCCAACTTTAAGTTTGTCAAGCTCTTTAAAAATATCAGTAAAATCATTGCGCACCCAAGGATAAAAACTGCTATGTCCAGTAATATAACTATTGCCGCGAAAACCCGGAAAAGCTGTCCCGGGATAATGAACCACTCCCTGCAAAAGTTCCTTTTGAATCTGAAGATGATCCTCGCTTTGCGACCATACAATTGGAGCGCGAACTGACAAAGTAGGCAACTCAACTTCTCCTCTGATTTTGTCTGGCCCGGTGGGATCATAACCATTGGCGATTTCTCGATAATCGTCGTATCCATCTCCGTCTGTGTCTGGAACATTCGGATCAGTGCCAAACAAATTTTCATAAAATAACTCCAGTCGATCTCCGTCTCTGTCATTTGGAGAAATAACTTTACCTTGAATAAAATCATAGTTTCCCGAAATTACCTTTTCTCCATCAGTCATCCCTACTGCTCCAGTATCCGAATTATGAGGATCAAAACCATAAAAAAATTCATCTTTATTACTCAAACCATCTCGATCCGCATCCAAAAGTCCATCAAAAGCATTTTTCTTATTCAATCCATTTGCTTGCTCCCACCAATCCGGTATTCCATCTTTATCTATATCTGTCCGTCCTTCACCCATTGGATTAAAACCAGTGCGCACTTCTTCTCCATCACCAAAACCATCACCATCCGAATCAACCACAGTCGGATCAGTGCCAAATTGATATTCTAAATAATTTACCAGCGAATCTTTATCTGGGTCTTTACGTTTATCCAAGAGCGATAAATGATCTAATCCATATTTACTTTCCCACCAATCCGGCATTCCATCTTTATCTGAATCATTGATATATTTTTCGTAATCTTCTTCGCCTTTTCTCCAATCAATAATCTGGCTCTTGATAAATTGATAATTAACCACAAAAAAAACAATCAAAGTAATCGTCAAGAAAATCCCAGTTAATTGGGCTAAAGTCAAAATCAAAGATCGCCAACTTCTTGGCTGATTTATTCGTTCAACTTCCTGTTGATAATTATTATAAAAATCTCTTTCCAACATGAAATCAGTTATTTTTTGTATTTAAATGAATTTTAAAACCATTTTTTAACGGCCAAATCATTCTTTCTTTTTCTTCTCGCCAGGAAATTTTCCAGTTTTTATTGGTTTCTTCGAAAACATTTCTCGGTAAAGTAATCATCTGAAAATACTGCTGACCAGACTGCCAACCTGCCGTTGAAAAAATATTCTGCTTTTCCCCTCTTTCATCTGATAAAGCAAATTCAGTAATAGGCCTTTCGCTAGTAATCAAAAATCCTATTTCCGCAGACCCAAAAACACAACCTAACTGATGGCTTTCAGTTAAAACATTCCACTTAATCTCAGTTTGGCTAATCGCTGGACCAACACTCCATTCTTGCCAAAATTTTTGGTTATTAGGCTCAACCGAAGAAATTTGGCAGAAAATTTTTTGCCCGGGCAAAATCACAGCGATTTGAGGCGCAATTGTCTTACCTAAAATATTTTTTGCTCGTTCCTTTTCTTTTCCTGAACCTAAAACTAAAGACTTTTCCCAATTAATTTTTATTGGATCAATCAAGTCTTTATCTCCATTCCACTCATCAGTCGTTTTTAGAAAAATTTCTCCAATTATATCATCTCTAAAAACCTGATTCCCTAAATCATTAAAAATTAATTCTATTCCTCCGGGCTGAAAACTTAACCTTGGCTGATAAGAACTATCCACTCGTTCTAAAAAGAAAAGTTCCGCTGGATATTCTAAAAAAACTTTACCCGAGGAAACCTCCTCTAAACTTTTTAAACTTAATTTAAGACCAACTTCCTCTCCCAAACTCACCTTAGTTTTATCCGCAGTTATTTTCAAAATGGCTGTATGCGCCGTTCCCGGTAAAGCTGATAACGCCCACCGTCCTAAAGCTAGAGGAAAGTTAAAGATTAAAGAAGAAAAAATGATGCCCATCGTTAACAACCAAGAAAACACTACTCCGTAACGTAAAAGAGTTTGCCCCCAATTTAATTGTTGAACTTCTAAATTTTTATAGGCTCTACTTTGTTGACTAATCACTAATTTAGCTTCTTCTTCAACTGTTTGTAGCATTCCTTTTAATTCCGGGTTGATTTGCGTTTCTTCTTTACGGCGAAAATTGCCAGCACTCTTAGGAATTGTTGAGTTATTTTGATTAAAAAAACTTCCTAAATTAAAAAGACTTAATCCTAAAAGCATACCTGCCCCCAAACGAGACCAAAATTTTTTTGTTTTTCGTTCCCACATATTTTTGAAGAAAGCTTAGTTTCCGACAATAAACTAATGAAGATCTCAGTCGGAAAAAGAATGATTTTTTTTAGTTTAACACAAAAAATTTAAAAACCCAAATCTTCTTTGACTCCTAACCAACTTCCTGATAAAATGATGAAATTGAGAAGAGTTAATAAATAACCCACTAAAATGAAATTTATTTTAAAAATCCTCGTTCGTATCGGTATTAATGCCTTTACTCTTTATTTAGCAGCTCGTTTCATCAACGGAGTTCAAATCAGTTCCGTTTGGTCAGAATTATTTTTTGTTGGTTTTTGGCTAGGAATGGCCAATTTTTTCCTAAAACCTCTCCTAAAGCTAATTTCCCTGCCACTCATCATTCTCTCTTTAGGACTCTTTACTATTTTGATAAATACCGCTATGCTACTTCTAGTAGATTATTTCTCTCCCGCTTTGACTGTTTTAGGTTTTTGGCCAGCCGTTAAAACAGTCCTTCTTTTAGGAGTAGTGAATTTTTTCTTTTCAAAAACTTTTTTAAAAAATTGATTAAGCTTATTTTCTAATTTTTAGTTTATCTAAATGTTGACAGTTTTGCCTTACCTCCAAGTCTTCTTCTCTATTGCACTTTTGATTTCTATTCTCCTACAAAATCGAGGCTCTGGTCTGTCTGCCGCTTTCGGCGGGGATTTCGGAAGCTTTCATACTAAAAGAGGCATTGAGAAATTTCTTTTTATCACCAGCTGTCTTTTGGGTTTCCTTTTTTTAGCTAACGCGCTAGCAATGGTTATTTTGAGTTAAATTCCTCTAAAAAATTCATTTGATTTTTTAATTTTCTTGATAAAAAGTTATGAAAGTTAATTCTCAATCTGATCAAAACAAAATCACTTCACCTCTTCATTCAAACACTAAAAGAATTTTTTCTTGGAAAGAAAAACTTCTACTCTTTTTGGCTCTGCCAATCTTTTTTCTTTCCACTCTTTTTTGGGCTATAGATTATTATCTTTCTTCCACTGTAGCTGTTCCCACTTTGGGAGGAGAATATACCGAAGGCCTTTTGGGAAGACCGCTTTACATCAATCCAGTACTGGCTCAAACTAATGAAATTGACACAATAATTTCCAGTTTGATTTTTTCTTCTTTATATAAATATAATGACAAAGGAGAATTAGAAAAAGATTTAGCTACTGAACAAAGCATTTCCGAAGATAAAAAAACTTATAATTTGAAAATTCGTGACGATGCTTATTGGCACGATGGAGAGAAATTAACCGCTCAAGATATCTTTTTCACCATCAAAATTATCCAAAATCCAGCTTTCAAAAGTCCTCTGCGCGGCGATTGGCAGGACATTTCTGTCACCACTGAAAATGACACCACTCTCAATTTTCAACTCAAAGAACCTTCCTCCTCTTTTCCTAATAAACTAACCTTTGGAATTTTACCTCGACATATTTTTGAACAAATTCCTGCAGACAATTTTTTAAGCAGTGAATTTAATTTAAAACCAGTCGGCTCAGGACCCTTTGTTTTTTTTAATTTACAAAAAGACAAAGAAGAAAGTCTCTCTTTTTATCAGTTAGTGCGTAACGAAAATTATTACGGACAAAAGGCTTATCTGGAAAAGATTAATTTTTCTTTTTACCCTAACGAAGATTCTCTTCTTGAGGCCTATAAAGAAAAAGCTATTAATGGTTTAGGATTAATTTCTCAAGATAAATTAGAACAACTAAAAAATCGCAAAGACACCCAAATTTTTGCTTTAGATACTCCCCGTTATTTTGCTGTCTTTCTCAATCCTAATAAATCCAAACCTCTAGCAGACAAAAATGTTCGGCAAGCGTTAAATTATGCTACTGATCGCCAAACCATTATTGATAAAATTTTTTTGGGTTATGCGCAAAAAATTCAATCTCCAATTCTTGACGCTTTTGCTATTCCTTCCGTCGTCAAAGATAAGGAATTAAAATTTGATCCAGAGAAGGCATCCTCCCTCTTGGATGAAAATGGCTGGAAAAAAGGCGCAGACGGTTGGCGAGGCAAAGAGAATACTCCTTTGGAAATTAATTTAATCACTACTCAATGGCCAGCCTTAGCCGCTACTGCTGAAGAATTAAAAAGTCAGTGGGAAAAAATTGGGGTAAAGGTAAATCTAACTAATTTAACCATTTCAGAAATCCAGCAAAATTTTATCAAACCCCGTGAATATGACGCTTTACTATTTGGTCAAGAATATGCAGCTGGCAATGAACCCGATTTTCTTCTTTATTGGCATTCTAAATGGAAAAAAGACCCCGGTGGAAATTTAGCTCTTTTTGACAATAAGAAGGCTGATGAAGCTCTGGAAAAAATTCGTACCGCTACCTCTTTAGAAGAAAGAAAAGAGGCTTATCAAAAATTTGAAGAAGCTGTTTGGGAAGAAACTCCCGCTATTTTTCTTTATAGTCCTCGTTATCTTTTTATCCTCAATAAAAAAATCCATGGCTTTGAAAATTCCGTATTAATTAATCCCGCTTTACGTTTAGCTTCAAGCAATAAGTGGTATATTAAAACGGAAAGAATAAAAAAATAATTTAACTTTATGGACACTTTTAATCTAAGAAAAGTTATTCTGGAGTATCCACAACAAATTCACTGGGGACAAAAATTTGCCGGAAAAATTACTTCTCCATCAGAAAAAACTTCCTACAATAATTTGATTGTCTGCGGAATGGGAGGATCGGCTTTACCGGCGGAAATTCTGGCTGATTATCTTTTTTTTGAAGAAAAATCCTCTTTACCCATACATATTTGCCGTGACTATCAATTACCTCCTTATGCCAATAAAAAATCCCTGATTTTTATATCTTCTTATTCCGGCAATACTGAAGAAACTATTTCCTGTTTTCACGAAGCTTTGAAAAGAAAATTACCTATTGTCGCCTTCGCTGCCGGAGGAAAAGTTGAACAGTTGGCAAAAAAAAATCACGTTCCCCTAGTCAAATACAAGATTAATTTTCCTAACTTTCAACCTCGTTATGCTGCCGGTTATGGTGTAGTAGCAATGTTAGAAGTCTTGACAAAATATGGAATTCTTGCTACAATGCCCCGTATTCCTAAAATTGACTCTCGAGAAAAAGAAATTCCCGGTGAAGATTTAGCCAAAAAAATTAAAGGAACTTTGCCAATTTTCTATGCCTCCAATCGTTTTCGCGCCGTGGCGCAAAATTGGAAAATTAAAGTCAATGAAAACGCTAAAACTCCAGCTTTTTGGAATGTTTTTCCTGAACTCAATCACAATGAGATGGTCGGTATGACTTTACCCCAATGTCCAATGAGTGTTATTTTTCTTTCCGCTGAAGATGAAAATCCCGCTATCCAAAAAAGAATAGCTATCACTGAAAAATTATTCCAAGTAAAAGGACTAGCTACAGAAAAAGTTTCCTTGGAGGGTAAGAACTATTGGGAAAAAGTTTTTAACAGCCTAGTTTTAGGTGATTGGGTCTCTTACTATTTGGCTTTGGAATACGAACAAGATCCCACACCAGTAATAATGGTAGAAGATTTTAAAAAAGCTCTAAATCAATCATAAAATTTTTTCTAAACAATTTAGCTTATTTTTTAGTTCTAAAATAAAAAATTGTTTTTTATTTTTGAGAAATTTCCTTGGTTTCTAATTAATTTATTGAAAACCGAGTTGAATTTTGATTACTCTTTCACTGTCAACAAACAAAAGAAAGAATAAATTGGGCTTTCTCTATTTCGTTTTTTTTAAAAAACTATGATTTAAAAAATCTTGAAAAAATTCTTTTAAAAATATTTTTTATTTAATCTCTTTTTATGATCAAAAGTTTACCCAGTGAAAAAGAAAAAATTAAAAAAAATCCACTAGTTAAAAGTGGCTTGCCTCTCAAGAAAATTCCTGGCAAAGATTTGCGAATTATTCCTTTGGGCGGCTTAGAAGAAATTGGTCGCAATATGACTCTTTTTGAATATGGAGAAGATATCATCGTTGTTGACTGCGGTCTAATGTTTCCGGAAGAAGAAATGATGGGTATTGACTACATTATTCCTAATACAGAATATCTAGAAAAAAACAAGCATAAAATTCGCGGAATGATTATTACCCATGGCCATTTTGATCATATCGGCGCTATTCCGCATATTCTTCCTCGTTTGGGCAATCCACCAATTTACGCTACCGAACTTACTCGCGGACTAATTTTAAAAAGGCAAGAAGATTTTAAAGATCAAGCCCCTTTGAATGTTAAAGTTGTAAGAAAAATTGATCGCTTAATTCTTGGGAGCTTTAAGGTTGAATTTTTTCATGTCAATCATTCTATTCCTGATTCAGTCGGACTGGCTATTCGCACTCCCATTGGCACTATTATTCACACTGGCGATTTTAAATTTGACCACTCACCTATCAGTGATGTACCAGCTGATATTTCTAAAATTGCTCGTCTAGGCGCGGAAGGAGTTTTAGCTTTGATGTCTGACAGTACCTCTTCTCAAACTGAAGGTTATAGTATTTCTGAGTCAAAAATTAGAGAAAATATGGACCAGCTTTTTTCTAAAGCGCGCGGTCGCATCATTATTGCTACTTTTTCCTCGCTTATCAGTCGTATTCAACAAATTGCTGAACTAGCCGAAAAACACGGAAGGAAATTAGCAGTCGATGGTTATTCTATGCGCAATAATGTAGAAATTGCCCGTAAATTAGGTTATATCAACGCTAGAAGTTCCACTTTTATCAATATTAAAGAAGTTAATGATTACCCTGATAGTAAGATTGTTATTTTGTGCACTGGCGCACAAGGCGAGGGCAACGCTGTTTTAATGAGAATCGTTAACAACGAGCACCGTTTTGTTCAAATTCATCATGGCGACACCGTCGTTTTTTCTTCTTCCGTTATTCCCGGCAATGAAAGGACTATCCAAGGTCTCAAAGATACCTTATATAAAAAAGGAGCGGAAGTTATCCACTCACAAATAATGGATATTCATTCTGGCGGTCACGCTCATCAAGAAGATTTAAAAATGATGATTAATTTAGTCCGTCCACAATACCTAATTCCTATTCACGGTACTTACTTTATGCTCAAATTACACGGTAAATTAGGCGAACTTACCGGTATGAAACCCCAACAAATCTTGATTGGTGAAAACGGTCGCGTCATTGAATTTGATTATCGCGGACATGGCAAAGTAACTCCGGAAAAAATCCCTGCTTCATATGTTATGGTGGACGGTTTAGGTGTAGGAGATATTGGCCAAGTAGTTTTACGAGATCGACAATTATTGGCCAAAGATGGAATGTTCACTATTGTGGCAATTATTGACCGGAAAACTAAGAAGGTTTTAGGCGAGCCTCAAGTCTCCTCACGTGGTTTTATTTATGTCAAAGATAATTTTGATCTAGTTAATGAAACCAAAAAACGCTTAAAAAAAATTGTTAATTATTCCACCTCCAAAGAAGCCGAACCCAACTGGGACTACATTAAAAATAACATTCGCGATGACCTTGGTCAGTTCTTGTTCCAAAAAACTCAACGCCGACCGATGGTTTTGCCTGTGATTGTTGAGGTTTAAAAAATTTTAAAAAACTATGTTGACTGTTTATAAACAAAAGAATTCTCTTCCCAATCCTTCAAATAAAATTTTCTCAAAAACAAAAAATCTTCCTTTAAAAACAAATTTTCGTTCCAAATATTCTCGTCGTCATTTTTCTCAAACAAATTCTTCTTTTTCCATTAAAAGTAATCTGCGAATTATCCCCTTGGGCGGTAACGAAGAAGTCGGACGTAATATGACTATTTTTGAATACGCTGGCGATATTTTAATTTTGGATATGGGAATGCAATTTCCAGAAGAGGATATGCCAGGTATTGACTATATCATTCCCAACATCAGTTATTTAAAAGGCAAGGAAAAAAATATACGAGGCGTACTTTTAAGTCATGGCCATCTTGATCATATTGGCGCGGCGCCGATTTTGCTCCAAAAACTTGGTTATCCACTAATTATTGGACGAGCGATGACCATTGAGATGGTGAAAAAAAGATTAGAAGATTTTGAGAAAAATTCCGCTCGCATGCTAAAAACCATTTGCATCCAATCAGTTCACGAAAAAATCCAATTAGGTCGTTTTGAAATTAATTTTTTTAACATCGAACATTCTATAATGGATGCTGTGGGAGTAATTATCAAAACACCAGAAGGCACAATTATTCATCCAGGCGATTGGACAATGGAAAAAAATCCTCTCAATGGTCAGATAATTTCCTATCATCATTTATCACAATTACCCTCTCCAAGAATTTTAATGCTAGAAAGTTTAGGCGCTATTGTTAATAATCCAAATCGAGTAACCGAAGAAGAAATGTACCGCAATTTAGAAAAATTGATTGATACTGCCACTGGCAAAGTTATTATTGGCACTTTTTCTTCTCAAATTAAAAGAATCGGACATATTTTGGAATATGCCCAAAAAATCGGTAAAAAAGTAGCCTTGGATGGCTATAGTATGAAAATGAACGTGGAAATTGCCAAAGAGTTAGGCTACATTAAAATGCATAAAGAAACTTTAATTCCTGTTTCCGAATTACATAAATTTCCGGAAAATAGAACTATTGTCATTTGTACTGGCGCGCAAGGTGAAGATAATGCCACACTTTCCCGAATTATCACAAACAATCACCGTTTTATTAAAATCAAAAAAAACGATACAGTAATTTTCTCCTCTTCTATCATTCCCGGCAATGAGCGGACTATCCAAAGGCTTAAAGACAACCTTTATCGCAAATGTGATAATGTTATTCATGGAGATATTATGGACGTGCATACCAGCGGCCATTGCAACGCTCAAGATATTCAAGAGATGTTGCGTCAAGTGCGTCCGCAATTCTTTTTGCCTGTTTATGCTAACCACTATATGCTTAAAGAAGCGGGAAAATTGGCTGAAAAAATTGGTTTTCCCAAAAAAAATATTTTCATTTTAGATAACGGTCATATTTGGGAATTGCAAAATCAACAGGCGCGAGTACTAAACAAAAAAGTTGATACTAGTTATGTAATGGTAGACGGACTAGGCGTAGGCGATGTTGGTCAAGTAGTTCTACGGGACCGACAAGTATTGTCAGCTGATGGAATGTTCGTTATCACTGTACTTATAGATAACAAAACTCATGAAATTGTGGGAAATATTCAAATCACTTCCCGTGGCTTCATTTATGTCAAAGATAATTTTGATTTAGTTAACGAAACTAAACAATTAGTGAAAAAGATCCTTAGAAAAACTACTTCTAAAACAACTGCTCCAGAAAAAAAATTTATTGAAAATAGTATTCGCGAAATTGTAGGAAATTATTTATTCCAAAAAACCCAACGCCGACCCATGATCCTACCAGTTGTCATTGAAGTTTAAAAAAATAATGAACAATTTTTTTATTCTTTTATGAAAAATAATCTTTTAGTTCCTTTCTCTGTGACGATGTCTTTTGGCCACCCGAATACGCGCCAAGTTTTTCTCAATTCGAGAAACAACTAACGCGTATTGCTTTTCATCTAAACTTCTACCAGCTTGTTGTTTGGCTTCTTCCGCTCTTTTGCGCGCTTTTTCCGCTCTTTCTAAATCAATTTCTTCAGCTCTTTCAGCCGTATCAGCCAAGATATTCATTTCATTATCATGAAACTCCATAAAACCACCAGAAACTGCCATAGAAATTTCCCCCTTAGCCGAACGAGCTAAAATTTCTCCCGGCATTATCGAAGTTAAAAGAGCAATATGATCAGGTAAAACAGTAATTTCACCGTTTTCAGTCGGTAAACTGATACTGCTAACGTCTTCTTCTAAAACCACTTTCTCCGGCGTAGTAATTTTTAATTTAATAGTCTTCATTATTTTTTGTAAAATCCTTTAATCAGTTAATTTTTTCAGTTATTTATTCACCTTTAACTTCATCAATCCCACCCTTCAAATAAAAATCAGACTCATTTTTATCATCATGTAAACCATCCAAAATTTCTCTGAAACCTCTGATAGTTTCTTTTAAAGGAACATACTTGCCCGCTTGACCAGTAAATTGTTCTGCCACAAAAAAAGGTTGAGATAAAAAGCGTTGAATTTTTCGAGCCCGAGAAACAGTAATTTTGTCTTCATCTGATAATTCTTCCATTCCTAAAATAGCAATAATATCTTGCAAATCTTTATATTTTTGCAAAACCAATTGAACCCGCCGGGTAGTTTCATAATGCTCATCGCCAACAATTTTCGGATCTAAAACTGTAGAACTAGAATCTAACGGATCTACAGCCGGATAAATTCCTAATTCCGACAAAGCTCGAGAAAGCACTACTGTGGAATCTAAATGAGCAAAGGTAGTGGCTGGCGCCGGATCAGTTAAATCATCAGCCGGCACATAAACTGCTTGCACCGAAGTAATAGAACCATCTTTAGTAGAGGTAATTCTCTCCTGTAATTTTCCCATATCTTCAGCCAAAGTCGGCTGATAACCCACCGCCGAAGGAATTCTTCCTAAAAGGGCTGAAACCTCACTGCCAGCTTGTGTAAAACGAAAAATATTATCAATAAACAAAAGAACATCTCGTTTTTCTTCGTCACGAAAATATTCTGCCATTGCCAAAGCCGAAAGCGCTACTCTTTGGCGAGAGCCCGGTGGTTCATTCATCTGACCAAAAACTAAACTGGTTTTATTGATCACTCCAGAATCAACCATTTCATGATAAAGATCGTTTCCTTCTCGCGTTCGCTCTCCTACTCCAGCAAATACCGAAAAACCGCCATGTTCTTGGGCAATGTTACGAATTAGTTCCTGAATTAAAACCGTTTTTCCTACTCCAGCACCACCAAAAAGACCTACTTTTCCTCCTTTTAAAAAAGGGCAAATCAAATCAATCACCTTAATTCCGGTTTCAAAAACTTCTGCCTTAGTTGATTGCTGTTCAAAACTAGGCGCCGATCGATGAATTGGGTATTTTTTCTTGGATTGTAAGCCGCCTTTGCCATCAATTGGCTGTCCTAAAACATCAAACATTCGCCCTAAAACCTCTTGACCTACCGGTACAGTAATTGGAGCATTAGTATCAATTACATCCAAACCTCTTCGCAAGCCATCCGTGCTACCCATAGCAATCGCCCGCACCTGACCAGAACCCAAATGTTGCGCTGTTTCTAAAATTAACTTTTCGCCATTATCTTTTATAACTTCCAAGCTGTTATTAATAGCCGGCAAAGCAGTTGAAAATTCAACATCTACTACTGGTCCAATAATTTGTGAAATTTTTCCCTTATTCATAAAAAAATTTAGAAATTAACTAGTTAAATATTATTCTAGCGCTACTTGGCCAGAAGTAATCTCCGCAATTTCTTGAGTAATCCCGGCTTGACGCATTTGATTGAAAGTATATTGCAAATCCGCCACCATTTCCCCTGCCGCTTCAGTAGCATTACGCATAGTCATCATCCGCGCCGATTCTTTGGAAGCATTAGACTCCAGAATTGAATGATAAAGTTGCATCTCCACCAATCGTGGCAACATTTCATTGACAATCTTCTTTGGTTCTGGCTCAATTTTATAATCAATTAACTCTTCTTCTCTTTTTTCTTTTTCCTCACCTATTTTTTCCGGCTCTCCTACAGCCTCCGTTTGTCGCATTTCTTCTAAATGTTTCTCCAAATCTATCTTGGAAATTGGTAAAAGCTGACGCAACTTCGGTAACTGCAAAAGTGGATTAACATAATCAGTATAAGCAATCACCACTTTATCATATTTTTCCTGTATATAATCATCAATAGCTAATTTAGCTAAAGCCCTGACATCCTCCAATCCAACATAGTAATTCAAATCATCAAAAAGTGCCACCACTTTATACCGACGATTCAAATAATCAAAACCTTTTTTGCCCACTGCGATAAATTCAAAATTTAGATCTTGATTCGCTACTGGGGATAAAATTTTCTTTTTTCCCACTCTATTGATTTTTAACGATTCTGGATTCTCAATATGCGCCATTAATTTTTTTAAAAGCTGTGAATTATACCCCCCACACAAACCTCGATTAGAGGTTATCAAAATCACTAAAATATTTTTCACTGGACGCACTTCCAAAAGTCCATGTTTCTGTTTCTCAAAAGCCCGCGACAAATTGGTCAAAAATTTCCAAGCTAAATTAGCATAAGATCGCACCGACAAAACTCTATCTACTTCTTTTTTCATTTTTGCCGCCGCTACCATCTCCATCGCCCGAGTAATTTTGGCCGTATTTTTGATCGACTTAATTCTCCTTTGAATCTCTTTGGAACTGCTAGCCATAATGATTATTTTAATTAGAAAATAATTTTAACCTTTCAATTATTGCGCTGAAACATCTTTTGGAGCTTTTCTTGAAGAAAAAGTTACCGAAAAATCTTCTACTAAATTTTTAACTTTTTGTTCTAACGAGGTATCCAAATCCTTTTTTTCCTTAATTTCGGCCAAAATTTCTTTGCCAGAAACAGCCAAATAATTTAGTATCTCTTTCTCCCATTGACGCACCTGCTTAACTTCCACTTTGTCCAAATAACCATTGACTAACGCCCACATCAAAACTACTTGATTTTCCATTGGCAAAGAGGCATATTGATCTTGTTTTAAAAGTTCAATTGTCCGATAACCTCGCTCAATCCGCTGTTTAGTTTTCTCATCCAAATCAGAACCAAATTTAGTAAAAGCCTCTAATTCTCGAAATTGCGCCAACTCCAATTTAACTTTTCCCGCCACTTTTTTCATAGCTTTAGTTTGTGCTGAAGAACCTACTCGTGAAACTGACAAACCAACATTGATAGCCGGACGGATACCTTGATAAAATAAATCTGCTTCCAAAAAAATCTGTCCATCAGTAATAGAAATTACATTGGTAGGAATATAAGCGGAAATATCTCCGGCCTGAGTTTCAATAATTGGCAAAGCCGTCAGCGAACCACCGCCAAATTCATCATTTAATTTAGCAGCCCGTTCCAAAAGTCGACTATGCAAATAAAAAACATCACCAGGATAAGCTTCCCGGCCCGGTGGACGACGGAGAAGCAAAGAAATTTGTCTATAAGCCCAAGCATGTTTAGAAAGATCATCATAAACTACTAAAACATCTTTTCCCTGGTCCATAAAATATTCTCCTTCCGCACAACCCGCGTAAGGAGCCAAAAATGAATAAGCAGCTGGATCAGAGGCTCCGGCTACTACCACAATTGTATTTTTCATTGCCCCCACTTCTTCCAACTTAGAAACAATTTGCGCCACCTTGGATTTTTTTTGTCCAATCGCCACATAAATACAAATTACTCCGCTATCTTTTTGGTTAATAATAGTATCCACAGCAATTGCCGTTTTGCCAGTTTGTCGATCACCAATAATCAATTCTCGTTGCCCCCGTCCAATTGGAATCATGGCATCTATTGCCTTTATCCCTGTTTGTAAAGGTTTTTTTACTCCCTCTCGCGTAATTACCCCTGGAGCAATTTTTTCTACTGGATAAAAATCATTCGTCTTAATTGGTCCCTTACCATCAACAGGTTCCCCTAAAGGATTAATTACTCGACCAATCATAGCTTCACCTACTGGTACTGATAAAATTTTCCCCGTGGCAAAGACTTGATCTCCTTCTTTAACTTGGGAAGTTTCTCCAATAATAATCGCGCCGACTTGTCCTTCTTCCAAATTTAAAACCGCCCCATAAAGTCCTTTTTCTCCTTCTTTCGTTTCAAAACGAACCATTTCGGACATCATTACTTCTTCTAACCCAACAATTTTAGCCACGCCGTCCCCTACCTCTACCACCCTACCAGATTTTTGGATTTCTACTGACAAATCACTTCCTAAAATTTTCTTCTTCAGAGATTCTAGAATTTGATCCTTGTTAATTTCCATAATTTTAAAAAATATAATTTAAAACAAAAAATTTATTCTCCATTTCTCAATTGTTGTGTTAATTGAAAAATCTTTTTTTTCCAACTAGCATCCCAAACTTCATCACCAATTTTCAATTTCACGCCACCCAGTAAAGTTGGATCAACTTTAATCTCCCAAATAATCTTTTTTCTTAGTAATTGCTCTTTTTTCTTGGCCAATGTTTTTAGCCAAGTTTCTTTCTCAACTGTCGGCTCCCCAGAAAAAATAGCTTCTCCTTTAATCACCTGTCTTTTTTTATCAGATAAACTCTTCCAAGCTTCAGCAATCTTTGGCAACTTTTTCTGATCTTTATTACGAACAATCAACGCCGCTAAACCAGCCAAAGCTTTTTCTCTCTTTTCCGGCGAAGATAAAGAAGTAATTTCTTCTAATAATTGTCCGTATTGGTTTACCGTTACTTTCATAAAAATTTAAAAATTGAAATTATTTTATCCGCTGATTAATTTCTTCTGCTGCTTGAACTACAGATTGTTGATCACCTTCTCTTAAATTTTTTTCCTTTAAAATTTTCTTCAGTCCAATTTCCAAAAGATCAGCTATTTCTAATTTTATTTCCCGTAAAACCTTTTCTTTCTCTCCGGCAAGTTGCTGCTTAGTTTCCTCAATAATTTTTTGCGATTCTGCGCGCGCTTTCTCTGCTAATTCTTTACGATTTTTCTCTGCTAAGATTCGAGTTTTTTCCAGAATTTCCCCTGCTTCTTTTTTAGCTAGCAAAATTTTTTCTTCTCTGGTTTTTTGAGAATTTTCCAAAATCTCCGCTGATTTGGCCGCATCCTTCAAACCCTTCTCAATTTTTTCTGTGCGCGCGTTCATTTTTTCCAAAACTGGTCGATAAGCCAGCTTATAAAAAAGAAAAAACACCACCGAAAAATTAACCAACTGCGCCACTAAAATTTTTCCATCCAAATGAAAAGCCTTGATTAGTTCTTCCATAAATTTAAAAAAATAATTTACTTAACTCGACCTCCTTTTTCAAAAAAAGGAAGCCGCAAAAAAAAACTATTTGATAGTAAAAGCCACCACCAAGGCATAAATCGCTACCGCTTCAGCAAAAGCTGCTGACAACAACATTGGAGTCAAAATTTTTCCCGCTGATTCCGGATTGCGACCAATAGACTCCATCGCCTTAGAACCAATTTTACCAATCGCCAAAGCCGGTGCGATAGAACCAACACCAATAGTTAACGCTTTAGCAATCATAGTCAAGTCTAGCGCCCCCTGAAGCACTTCCTTCTCCATTTTGATTACTTTTCTTTTTCCCCGCACAAGCTTCGATCGCTATTTCTAGTTTTTATTTAACGTCGGCTTGGTTGAAAAAAAGAAAATAAAAAATTAAAAATTAACAAACTTTATAAACCCTTAGCTTTTGATTAATGTTCTTCTACGCGACTATTCATTGTTAAAAAAACCAAAGTTAAAATAGAAAAAACCGTTGCTTGAATCAAGCCTACTAAGATCTCTAAGAGTAAAAATGGCAATGGCGCCAAAAAGGCAAAAATAGATAAAATTGAAGCTAAAAGCACCTCTCCGGCAAAAATATTACCAAAAAGCCGCAACGACAAAGAAGCGGTTTTTGCCGCTTCTCCAATCACTTCAATTAGTCCTACAAAAGCTTTAATAGGATTAACAAAAACTGCCATTTTATTTTTTTGAAAATCTCTTGGAATATTAATAATAGCCTCAAAATTCACAAACTTATTCAAATGCTTCCAAAAACCAACGCTAAAAACCCCTAGAATGTGCGAAGCAGAAACAGACAAAAGAGCCAAAGCTAAAGTAGTATTCAAATCAGCTGTTGCGCCCCGCAAAAAAGGCACAAATATTTTTTGACCTTCGTGACTTTCTATTATCCCCCAAGTACCCACAATCGGCAAAATTCCTAACCAGTTAGAAAACAAAATAAAGAAAAAAAAGGATAAAACTAAAGGCAGAAATTTTTCCGACTTTTTTCGTTCACCAGTGATACTATCCGCTAAATTCAAAGCGCCTTCCAAAATCATCTCAAACAAATTCTGTAAACCTCGCGGCACTGCCACAATCTTCCGATTCAAAAACCAAAAGAAAATTCCTAAAAGAATTGTTGTTAAAAAACCACTAAACAAAGAATTAGTAACCGTAAAATTACCAATATGAAAAATCGGTTCGGCAAACAAAGTTGTTTCGTGAATAATTGCCTCAGTTCCTGCCATCGACATAATAATTGAAACACTATCTTAAAAAAATTTATCCTCATTATTTCTTCTTTTCATTCTCCTCAATTTCTTTAATCGCTCTTTGCGCCTCCCAAACAATTCCTATTGAAGATAAGATAAAAGCTATTCCAACACAAAACAAAAATCCCCAAGGCTCGGAGGAAAGTTTTTCATCAACTTTCTTCCCCAAAAAAAGCGCCACAATCACCGGTCCGCCAATCCAACCAGAAAGACGACTAAACAAAACCAAACCGGGCTGGAACCAAAGATCTTTCTGGCTTAAATCACTCAGAATTTTTTTTCTGAGAACCTTCTTTACTTCTTTCATCTTTTTAAAAACAAAAACCCGCTAGATACAAGCTAGCTTACCTTTTAAGTATAAACAAAAAAATAAATTCGTCAATCACTTAACTATTAAATCCGAATTTTTTGAAATTAATTAAATGTTTTTTCATTATTCATGTCTTAATTCCATTTAAGCAAAGAACTTTTAACTGCCTACCTTTTCATTAACACTGATATTTCTTTTCGGGCTTCTTCTTCCAAATTATCCCGCCAGGGATTGGGAATAAAAATTAAAGCTTGATCGCTGTAACGAATATCTGCTCCAAGCCAAGCCGACTTGGGATTATTTTTAATCATTTTTATCATCCATTTTTTTACTAAAGAATTTAGTTTTTCTGCCCAACCAATTTTTTCCAAAAATTCTTCTCCTCTATTTTTTAAAAAAACAGGTTCTTGTTTATTCCAAAAATTATCCAATTGATCAGCTTCAAAATTAGCCCGCTTTCTCTTTAGCCATTGATTATTTAACCCTAAAAATTTGCGTTGAAGCTCGTTTCCCCATAAAGCCAAAGAAAAACTTTCTTCATGAGCAATAAATTGATTTTGTTTTTCCAAAATCAGTCCATTCATAGCAAGAAAATGATTAAGACAAAAACGATCTTTGATTTTTCCTTTTTCTTTACGCCCTTTTCGACGCTTGCCCAAAAGTTGCAAAAAAATAATAATTACTAGTCTTCCTAACCAAATTCTCCTAGGAGCAGTAACCACTAAAGCATCCCAATCACTATGATTTTCTGCTGTTCCCAACGCTAAAGCTCCTCGCACAAAAATCCCCCGCACAAAAGGCAGTCCGCGTAATCTTCTCGTCCAAAAAGTCATCCTTTTAATTTTTCCAACAGCAATTTTTTTACCACAACGCCGTCTAACTAATATTTTTTCTTTTCCAAATAGGTAATAACAGCCAGCAGCGCAAAAAATTTTTTCTCCGTGAATTAAAGTTTCTAATTCTTTAATAATTGAACAAAAATCTACTTTTTTTTCAGTTATTAAATGTCGCCAAATTTCAAAAGCGGTAGGCGGATAATTTAATAAATTAAAATAACTTATCGTAAGTAAAATTTTTTCTCTTATTTCCTCTGCGGTAGTTTTCTCCATAAAGAAATTAAACTAAAAAAATAAAGAAAAAATACTCCTTAGTTGATTATTGTTTTTTCTGTCTTAAATTTACTTATTTAGAAGTTAGAATTTACTAAACAAATAAGGTTTGCAAAATTAAATTAGTTGCTCAATTATTATTTATCCCTAACAACCTTTTAGCGCCCGAGCTGTCCAAGTTTGCGCTTTAAGCAAATCTTCTGGAACACCTTGAAAAACTATCTCCCCTCCCAAGGCGCCTCCTTCCGGACCCAACTCTATTACCCAATCAGAATTTCTAATCACCTCTAAATTGTGTTCTACTAAAATTATAGAATTTCCTTTCTCTGTTAATTCCCGCAAAATGCTAAATAATTTTTCAATATCGGCAAAATGTAACCCCATCGTTGGTTCATCTAAGATATACAAAGTTTTGCCATTAGATTTTTTAGCTAATTCTGTCGCCAGTTTGATTCTTTGTGCTTCCCCGCCAGAAAGTTTGAAAGCATCTTGTCCTAATTTCAAATAACCCAAACCTACTCGACAAAAAATCTCCAATTTTTCTCCAATCGCCGGCATATGAGAAAAGAAAGCGCGCGCATACTGAATATCCATATTTAGAACTTGCGCAATATTCATCCCATGATATTTGATTTCCAGAGCTTTTTTATTATAACGTAAACCGCTACAATAAGGACAAATAATTCGAATATCTTCCAACCAATTTACTTCATTTTTCAATTCACCTTCACCTTGACAATATTCACAACGACCACCTTTCATATTAAAAGAAAAATAACTAGCTGTGAATCTTTTTTGTTGCGCCTCTTTAGTCTTAGCAAACAGTTCTCTAATCTGATTAAAAATTCCCGAATAAGTGGCAGGATTAGAACGAGAAGATCTCCCCAGTGGAATCTGATCAATAATCGCTACGCGATTAATATTTTCTATGCCTTCAATCTTACGATGTTTTCCCGGTAGATCTTCACTATGATACAATTTTTGTTTTAAACTTTTAGACAAAACATCCTCTACTAAGGAACTTTTTCCGCTACCAGAGACACCACAAAAAGTAACAATTTTACCTAAAGGAATCTTCAAATCAAAGCCTTTTAAATTATGGTGCTCAACTTGATAAATGACAATATTTTTAGCGGACATTTCTTTTTTAGCAAATTTAGCTACCTGTTTTTTATTTAGTTTATTTTCCTTTTGAAAAAGATATTTCGCTGTGAGAGTTTTTTCTTTTTTCATTTGTTCCAAAGTTCCCTGAAAAACCAATTGCCCGCCCTCGACACCTGCGCCAGGACCTAAATCCAATATCCAATCTGCTGCTTGCATCATCTGTTGATCATGTTCCACCACTACTACCGTATTTCCTTTGTCTCTGATTTTTTTCAAAAGATTAATTAATTTTTGACTATCTCGTCCATGCAAACCAACTGTTGGTTCGTCCAAAACATAAATCACTCCGCTCAAACCGTCATTTAGCTGACTAGCAATCTTAATTTTTTGAAACTCTCCTCCTGACAAGGACTGACAAGTACGATCTAAACTCAAATAACCCACACCAGCTTCAACTAAACCCCTTAACTTACCCTCAATTTCCTCCCACCAATCTTGCCCTTCAAGAGGCCAAGATTGAATAAGCTTTCTTTTTTCTTGCATCCAAACAACTAATTGACTAATCTCCATTTGCGCTAACTGACTGATATTCTTATCAAAAAGACGCACCGCCAAATATTCTTTTTTTAACCGCCCACCTAGGCATTCCGGACAAGTTTGTAAAACAAAATATTTTTCTACTTCTTTACGCGCTACAAGATTATCTGCCTGCTGATATTTATCTTCCAGCATTTTAATAATTCCCTCAAAAAGAATTTCTTTTTCTGTTCCTTGCCAAATAATTTTCAAAGGTTTTTTCTCACCCCAAAAAAGACTTTTTAATTTTTTAGCAGGAATTTTTTCTACGGGAACATTGACAGAAAAACCCCTTCTTTTGCCTAAGGCTTCTAAGATTTTTTGATAATAATCAAAGCCATCTTTGCGACCACCATTTTTAAACCAAGCTACTACTGCGCCCTCCGCCAAAGACAAACGCGGATTGGGAATAATTTTTTGCAAATTCGCTTGAGCTAATTCTCCTAGTCCAGAGCATTTAGGACAAGCGCCTTTTTGGGAATTAAAAGAAAAACAAGTCAATTCTAATTCCTCAGAAGAGAAACAACCACGCGGACAAAAAAGCCCTTCTTGAAAAGAAAACTTTTCTTCTCCATCTACCCAAACTTTGGCAGAGGAAGAAAATAAACGACTGGCAGTTAACAATGAATCAATAATTCTTTCTTTGTCTAGAGCATTTTTACCTAAATTAAGCCGATCAACCACCACTTCAAATTCTTGGCCCATTAAAGTGCTCTCATCAGAAAAAGAAAGTTCCGCTAGCGCTACAATTTTTTCTCCCAATTTAATCCGAGCATAACCCTGAGAAGCAACTAAATTAATTTTTTCCTTCCAAGTAAGTGGTTGCTCGCTTTTCCAAGGCGCTGTAATCACAATTCGCGTACCTTTTTTTAATTGCTTTAAACCGTTCACAATCTCTTCTGTCGTTCTTTTTTCTAAAAGATGATCACAAACTGGACAATGCGCTTTTCCAAAAATCAAAAAAATTGATCGCCAGAAATCCATTATTCCAGAAAAAGTTCCCACTGTGGAACGCACATTGGGACGAGCGGCATTTTGGCTTACAGCGATAGCCGGCGCCAAATTTTCAATTTTTTCCACTTGCGGCTTCCGACCAGCATGCACTAAAAGTTTAGCCCCGGAAGACAAATTCTCCACAAATCGCCGATAGCCCTCGGCATACAAAGTATCAAAAGCTAAAGAACTTTTTCCGCTGCCAGAAACACCAGTAATCACTGTAAATTGATTCTTGGGAATCAAGGCATTTACTGAACGCAAATTATTTTCTCGCGCTTTTTTAATGACAATTAGTTCCCTTTTCTTGACTAATTTTTCTTCGAGATTCTTTTTATGCATTCCAAAAATTGGAAAATAATTATTTTCTTACTGGTAGGAAAGCCTAACATGAAAAAAACTGTCCGGCAAGAGTTCTTTTCAAAAAAAATCTTTAATGTTAAACTATACCTGATCAAAACATCCAAAATCTAATTCTAAAAAACTATGACTACATCTCCTAGTCCCTTAAATCGTCTACTTGATTGGCTAGAAAAAAAAGTTTTTTCTTTTTTAGGAAAAGACCAATTCCAACCGATTATCACCCAGAGTCGAGAAAATTTTTTCTCCCAAAAATCCTTCATTGTAAATAAAAACAACCCAGAAGAAGAATTGTCTCAATTATTAGAAGAGCTACAAGAAAAAGCTCTAATTTTTTGGCAAATTCCTAAAAAAAATTGGCGTTTGCCGCCACGACAACAATTACTGGTTTTTTTAGCTATTTTTCTCTTAGCTAGTTTTGGTCTGTTTACGGACAATTTATTGTTAGCTATCTTATCCATTTTGATTGGTCTGATTTTTTGGTTTTTCCAAAACGAACCGCAGGAAAAACCAGATATTTTTGGAATTACCGAAGAGGGTATCTTTGCCAACAATTCTTTTTATGACTTTTCCAGTTTAAAAAGCTTTTGGATCTTTTGGGAAATCCAAGAAGACCATAAGGAACTTTTTCTTTTAACCAATAGCATTGCTTGGCCAGAAATTCGCCTGCCATTAATTGCCGAAGTGGTTAAAGAAGTACGAGCAATTCTTCTGAAACATTTACCAGAAGAAAAACCAGAAATAAAAGCTATTGATTTTTTAAATAGATCTTTAAAACTTTAAACCCAGCGCTTGCCGAACTTCAAAAATTCTGTTAGGTTGAAAGTTGCCAGAAAATTTTGATTTTCTTTTTTAACAAGAATATTTACTCTTTAATGTTAATGTCCTCGTAGCTCAGTTGGATAGAGCGTCGGCTTGCGGAGCCGGAGGCCACAGGTTCGAACCCTGTCGAGGACACCCAAAGCACAATTCTTAAAATAAAAACCAGAAAATGGTTATTCGCTCTTCTACTTTACTAACCGCGCTAGATTTTATTCCACCAATATACCAAAAAAAATTAACTGACAACCAACTAGAAACAGTTGGCGATTTACTCTATTTTTTCCCTTCCCGTTATGAGGATTTCTCGCTTTTTAAAAAAATAAAGGAAATTGAAGAAAATGAAACTGTCACAGTAGAAGGAATAATTAAAAAAATAACTACTCGCAAAACCTTTAGAAAAAAAATTTTAATCACTGAGGCAATTTTAACTGATGAAACCGGCCAAGTCACTGCCCTTTGGTTTAATTTTTCTTTGCCTTTAAAATTTCTACAAATTGGCAAATCTTTACGAATTAGCGGCAAAGTTTCTCGCAACGCTAAAAACCAACTTTTCTTTCAGCACCCCAACTTTGAAATAATTTCTCAGTGGGAGAAGACGACTGGCGATCAAGATCGCTCTGTTTCTACTGGCCGCTTGGTCCCCGTCTATTCAGAAAATAATAAATTGCCAACTTTTTTTTTACGAAGAATAATTAAAAAAATTCTTGCTGATTTCAAAGCCGAAGAAATCATTCCGCAAGCCATTTTGGATTCTCAAAAAATTATTGATTTACAATCGGCTCTACAATGGATTCATTTCCCACCCGATCTCCAAAAATTGGAAGCGGCTAAAAAAAGATTGGGTTTTGAAAAAATGTTTTTAATTCAACTCAACGCTCTGCAAGTCAAAAAAAAATGGGAACAGAGAACTGCTATTGCCTTTCCTTTCCAAAAGGAACGTTTTCAAAGTTTTGTTAGAAAATTACCCTTTACACTGACTGCCGCTCAAAAAAAGACTGCTTGGCAAATCGTTCGTGATTTAGAGAAAAATCATCCAATGAATCGCCTTTTAGAAGGCGACGTTGGCAGCGGCAAAACAGTAGTGGCCGCGTTAGCCGCCTTTTCTGTTATTGATCAACATCATCAAGTCGCCCTTTTAGCGCCAACAGAAATTTTAGCCAACCAGCATTTTGAAAATTTAAAAAAACTGCTCTTGCCCTGGAATTTCTCTCTAGGATTACTTACCAGCGCGCGAAAAATCATTCAAAAAAATACTACCGAGATAATTAGTTCCCCCCAACAAGTAATGAAAAATTTACGTCAAGGTTCAGTTGATCTAATTGTAGGCACTCACGCTCTTTTACAAAAAAAAGTCAACTTCAAAAATTTGGCGCTAGTGATTATTGATGAACAACATCGCTTTGGGGTTGCCCAAAGAGCTTTTCTACAACAAAAAACTGCCACCCTAAAAGATGGACTAATTCAGACTATCCCCCATTTACTAACAATGACAGCAACTCCTATTCCCCGCACTTTAGCATTAGCCATTTTTGGCAATTTAGATCTGTCCATCATTGATCAATATCCTGCTGGACGACAAAAAATCATCACTCGCACCATCAATAAAAGTGGTCGATCAGCCGTTTACCAATTTATTCGGCAAGAAATTCTAAAAAAACATCAGGTCTTTATCATCTGTCCCTTAATAGAAGAATCTGAAAAGGTTGGCGAAGTTAAAGCCGCCACCGCTGAATTTGAACGCTTGAAAAGAGAAATTTTCCCTTCAGAAAAAATGGGACTACTTCACGGCAAGATGAAACCTGCTGAAAAGGAAGCGATAATGCAGGCTTTTCGGGATAAACATTTTGCTATTTTAGTCGCTACTTCAGTAATTGAAGTTGGTATTGACATTCCTGATGCCACTGTAATTTTGATCGAAGGCGCTGAAAGGTTTGGTCTTTCTCAACTGCACCAGTTTCGCGGCCGTGTCGGTCGCGGTCAGTGGCAGTCTTATTGTTTCCTATTTTCTTCCGATGAAAAAATTCCCCCGCGTTTGAAAATTATGGAAAAACATCAAGATGGTTTTGAAATCGCCGAAAAAGATCTGGCTTTGCGCGGCCCCGGTCAATTTTTAGGACAAGCCCAGTCTGGAAATCCAGATATAGCAATGGCCTCCTTGAAAGATTTAAAAATTCTTCAAAACGCCCGCTTAGAAGCGCAAAGAATCTTAGCTTTTGATCCCCAATTAGAAAAATTTCCTCAATTAAAAAGAGAAGTAGCTCATTTGAAAAAAAATATGCACTGGGAATAAATTATTTTTGTATTCTAAGAAAGAGTGGGAACAAAAATTTGTTCCCAAAAAAAAGGGGGCGGAAAAATTCAAACTTCGTTTTCACTGGATAAGTTTTTCTGATAGAAAGCCTCTCCCAGTAAAACCATTTTTATTCTATTACACTTACGGCATCCCCAAATTCGTCGATCCATCTGATTAATCAACGCCGGACTGTCGCACTTTACACAAAAAAAGAACTGGCTTGATTTCCATTTTTCCGGATTTTCAAAATCTGGATTTTCTAAAATCTGAGCTCTTAAAGAAAATTTTTCCGCTTTTTTATTTTTTTCGCTCATAGCAATCCTCCTAATAACCCTTTGTGCCCCCTTTCTTAAAACACAAGTAGCTATTTCAAAAAAACAAACGCCACTAGATTAAATCAACTTCTTCCATTTGGCAAGAATTAGTTTTATTGGTAGAATAAGGAAAATGAACAAAACAACCATTATGGAGGCAAAACAACTGATTCACTATTTTGAAAACTTAGTTTTTAATTTTAGCTTATCTACTGTTTCCGCTAATAATAAACCAGAAAGCAAAACCTCCTCTTTTAAATTATAAATTTTTTAGATTAATTAGGTGATTGTATTATTTTACTCCATTTTATGCTCATTATGCTATGTTTTTGATAGTTTAAGATTTTTTTAGGACAATATGGAAAAAATCTTCGTAGTTATTCCCGCTTTTAATGAAGAAAAAGTAATTGCTAAAGTAATCAAGAATATTCAAGCCGCCGGCTTTTCCAATATTATTGTAGTAGATGACGGCAGTAGCGATCAAACTTTTGCCCAAATTAATTGTTTAAAAAATGTTATTGCTCTCAAACATTTTATTAATCGCGGCAAAGGCGCTGCCGTTAAGACCGGCATTGAAGCCGCCAAACTCTTAGGCGCTCAAACAGTTATTACTATGGATGGTGATGGTCAGCACAATCCGCAAGATGCTCAAAAAATGTTGACTTACTTAAAAAAATATGACGTTGTTCTAGGTTCTCGTCTCCAATCACCCAAAGGAATGCCTTGGCATAAAATTCTCGCCAATTATATTGGTAATTTTTTTGTTTGGTTAGTTTATGGCCTTTGGGTAACTGATAGTCAATCTGGTTTTCGCGCTTACAACTCCAAAGCTCTTCAATTAATTCAAACTAAAACTGACCGCTATGAATATGACAGTGAAATCATTCGCGAAATCAAAAGAAATAATTTACTATATATTGAGATTCCAATTGAAGTTATTTACACTACTTATTCTCAGAGCAAAATTCAGAAGCAAGGTTTCAAAAATGGAATCAAAACATTAGTTAAAATATTTTTATCGGAATAAAAACTCTGGTAATTTAAAAATTTCTAATTTTAATTTTATTAAAAATTTATTAGATTAAAAATTAAAGTTTTTAATCTTTATTTAGATTTTATGTTTCAACTTTCCCTTTTAAAAATTTTTATCTTCTTACTAGCCGCTTTTTTTATTTTTGAAGCTTTTAAAAAATTCCTAAAAAAACAAAAAGGGCAAACTTTTTTAAAATTTTTTATTCAGATTTTTATTTGGTCAACTATCGGTCTTTTAATCATTCATCCCCAAATTGCCCAAATTATCTCTCAAAAAATGGGTTTTGGCAACAATCTTAACACACTAATTTTTCTTGGCTTTGTTTTTGTTTTTCTTATTCTTTTTAAAATTATTGCTTTGATTGAACGTTTAGAACAAAACATTTCCGAGATTGTCCGCAAAGAAGCGCTAGAAAAAATCACTGAAAAGCAACGTAAACAAGAAAATCTAGCCAACTAACTTTATGTCAACTAAACTGCCTAAAATCGCCATTCTCTTTCTCGGTTATAACGACCGAGATAATCTATGGGACGCAATTACTTCTGTTCAAACGCAAACCTATTCCAATTTTGATATTTTTTATTTAGATAATGCCTCCACTGATAATTCGGTTACTTGGGTAAAAAAAAATTTTCCTCAAATTAAAATAATCCAAGAAAAAAATCTCGGTTATGCAGGAACTTATGCTAAATATTTGCCTCAAATTTTCTCTCAAAATTATGCTGGCGCTGTTCTCTTAAATACTGACATTGTCGTGTCTAAAAATTGGTTAAAAAATCTGGTTTTACCAGCTTTTGAAAAAGATTTTATCGCCTCTGCTCAACCTAAAATTTATCTTTGGCAGGAAGGAAAAACCAATAAAATCAACACATTTGGCAATCCAGTGCATTTTCTGGGAATGGGTTATTGTGGCAACTATGGTCAAGAAGAAACCAGCTTGTCAGCACCACCGAAAAATATAGTCTATGCCAGCGGTTGCTGTCTTTTGATTAAAAAAATCGCTTTTGAAAAAATTGGTAATTTGGATCAAGATTTTTTTATGTATTTAGAAGATCAAGATTGGGGCATTCGCGCTCATCTTTGGGGGATGGAAAATCGGCTCTGCGAAAATTCTCAAATGTGGCATAAATATCAATTTCAAAAAAATCCCAAAAATAAAATTAAATTTTTTTATTTGGAGCGCAACCGTCTCTTTTTTCTTTTTAAAAATTACCCTGCCAGCTTGCTTTTTCTCATTTTCCCAGCTTTTTTGATTCTAGAAATCGGCATTCTCTTCCATTCAATCCTAAACCACTATTTCAAAGAAAAATTATTAGCTTATAGCGCCTTTTTTCAGGCACTCCCTTCTCTTTGGAAAAAAAGAAAAATTGTTCAATCCCAAAAAGTTTTGTCTACAAAAAAATTTTTCGCCTTGCTTGATCCCGTTTTAAAAATAGAAAACTTTGGAGGCACACCTCTTAAATTCGCCAATCTCTTCTTTCAATGGTATTATAATTTAGTAAAAAAAATATTGTAGATTGCAATTTGAAACATCTAGTATCATTTCTCTTACTTCGAAAAAGGAGGCTAAGAGAGATTTATCTTACGTTATTCCGTATTCGAAATTCACTTCATTCCGTCCTCTTTCTTATCTCATTCCGGATTACAATAATTATATGTACAATAATATTTCATTTCAGCCTACGAGTCGGAATCCTAAATGAAAATTCAGGTAAAATGCTGAATTAAATTCAGCATAACATATAAGAGGAGTTAGTTACGAGACAAGATTTATTTAGAGTTTAATATTTATTAGGATTTAGAATTTTATTTAGAAACTATGATCCAAATCACTCTGCTCACGCTACTTTTTTCCATTGCCACTGTCATTTCTATTACCATCATCGGCTCACGAGAATTAATTAGCGGAGAAATTGGCCTAACCCGCATCATCAAAATTATTTTTGATTGGCGGTTTCTTTTGGGAGCTTTTTTTGCCTTTCTTTCTCGAATTATTTTTCTTCTTATCAACAATGCCCTCTATAAAATCCCCAATCTTGCAATTGCCTCTACTACCCTGACTGTTTTTATTACTTCTGTGGCTACCATCTTTGTTATTCTTTCTAACTGGTATTTTCTGGGAGAAAAATTAAATGCCTACCAAATCATCGGTGGAATCATAATTATGGTTGGAATTTTTTTAACCACAATAAAATAAGATGGAAATAATTAAAAAAAATTTTTTTTGGAAAAAACTTTTATCTGAAAATAAGACCAAATTTCTAAAAACAGCAATTTGGATATTTCTTTTAATCATTTCAACTGTCTTTTTTGAATACTTTTTTTTCGGTTACAAGATACATTCTCTTAAAAAAAATGATCAAGGTATTATTCATCTAGAAAAAACTCAAATAAAAACTAACGATTTTATTCAAAACGAAAAAGGTTTTTTTGTTTCTCAAAAAGAGAATTCCTTACTAGAAATCTTAACTAAGGAAAAATATATTAATAATTTGGAAATTGAAACAAAAGAAAATCCAAATTTCCCTATTAAAATTAAATACACAGATCCAAAAACAAAAGAAATAGTTGTTTTAGAAAAAAAACTTCAACATACTTTAGAAAAAAATAAATTAAACTTCCTAAAAACATTTAATTTCAATATTCAAAACAGTCCTAAAGAAATAATTCTTTTAGCAGAAAATCCCCAAACTGTCATTTCTAAAATAAGTATTGATAACAATTACTATTTTAATTTTCCCAGATTTTTGTTTATTTTTTCTATAGCCATTTTAATTTTCATTTTTTTTAATATTAGAAAAAAAATTGGATCAAAACCGGAATTAGGTTTTTTAGCAACTGCCTTAGTTTGTGGAGGCTTAATTGCTATAACTTCAACAATATCCTATTCTTCCTGGGATGAAAGAATTCACTATTCAAAAACTGACAATAAATCCTTTAAGTGGATAATTAAAAAACAAGTTAATGATATTTATGCCAAATCCACATCAATTCCTTTTTCTCACTCTATTAAAGAACAAAAAAAGATAAATGCTTTTTTTGATAATAATTTTAAAAAAAAACAAATAAAAAATGATTTAAAAGATTTTTCTCTTCTGACTTTTTATAACCGAATTGCCTATGCCCCAACTGGCTTTGTCATTTTTATCGCAAGAGCACTCCAAATCCCTCTTCATCTAATCTTTATCATCGGAAGAATAGCTAATGTTTTTATTTTTTCTTTTGTTGTTTTCTTTGCCATTAAAAAATTGCTATCTGGAAAAATATTAATGACCATTATTGCGCTTTTCCCAACTTCTATTTTTTTAGCCTCTCATTATGGTTATGATCACTGGGTTATCGCTTTTTCCCTGTTATCAATGGCTTATTTATTTAACCAGCTGCAGCAACCAGAGAAAAAAATTACTTGGAAAGAAATTTTTGTTATGATTGGATCACTCATAATCGCCTGTGGTCCAAAGGCAATTTATTTTCCATTATTTCTGCTGTTTTTTCTTTTACACCCTTTCAAATTTAATTCCAAAAAAGATTACAGAAATTTTCTTTTATTGAACATTTTTTCTACCCTTTTGGTTCTTGGCAGTTTTATGATCCCTTTTCTTATCTTCGGACCAGGCAATGGAGATAGTCGTGGCGGAGAAACTGTTAATTCAACTGAGCAGGTCAAATTTATCTTATCTGATCCATTAGCTTATTCAAAAATTCTCTTGAACTTTTTAAAAGATTATCTTAATCCTCAAAATTCTATTGGTTTTATTACTTCTTTCGCTTATCTTGGACATATTCCAGGTTTTTTAATAATCAGTTTACTTATTCTTTTTTCCCTTCTGCCAACAGAAAAATCCACGGAGAAAAAATCCTCCGGAATCATCCTTTTTCTAGCTAGTCTTTTTGTTTTTTTATCTACAACTATTCTCATTTCCACAGCACTCTACATTGCCTTTACTCCTGTAAAACACCCATATATTAACGGCGTTCAACCCCGCTATCTTATTCCAATTTTATTTCCATTATTATTCTCTATTAAAATATTATTGGAAAATTCAAAAATTAATTTTTCTTTTAATAAAAATTTCTCTAATTTAATAGTCTTTTTTCTTTTAAACTATACTCTACTTCAAGGTATTTGGAGTTTAATAATTAAAAACTATTACTAATTAACCCCTCCTATAAAATTTCAAAAATAATTTCAAACCCCCAAACTGATAAAGGACTCTCCAAAAAAACCAAACGATCCAGCGATTTTTCCAATTTTCACCCGCAGGGCAGAAAGGACTTAAAAGCGAATTTTTTAAAAACAGAGGAAAATGTTCACTTAACCAATTTGTTAGTTTCCCTAATTCCTGCTTAACAATATCCCAATTCGTTCCACGACTAGCAAAAAGCAAATACCAAACCACATAACGAAGAAAAAAATATTCCACTTCCTTTTTATTCAAGACTCCTCTTTCTTTGAGTTTAATATAGCAATTACTCAAAAGATATTCTACCTGTAAACCATTTTTTAGATTCTTTTGACTTGTGTTAGAAACTGAAACGGGATTAAAAAACCAATAATAACCTAAATAATTAAAAGTAAAAATTCGATCTGAAAAATTAATTACTTGCAAATTAAAATAAACATCTTCACCAATATTATTGTCTAAAAATTTAATCTCATTTTTGATCAAAAAATCTCGCCGATAAATTTTCGCCCAAGGAGCCATAACAATATACTTTGACCACTCCGTCAATTTCAGAGATTGAATAAACAAAGCTTTTTGACCATCCGTTCTCACGTAACCGCCAAAAACTGCATCAGCTTTTTTCTTACAAGCTTCCGTATAAAAAGTTTTCAAATAATCCTCTTTAATATAATCATCACCATCCACAAACATCACCCATTCACCTTGAGCTAATAAAATTCCCCGATTGCGCGTCTTAGCCACACCTTGATTGATTTGATTGAAAATTCGAATTCTTTCTGAATATTTTTTTTGATATTTTTCCAAAATCAGCCAAGAACCGTCTGAAGATCCATCATTAATTAAAATAATTTCATAATCAAAAAAATCATTCTTTAAAAGACTATCCAAACATTTCTCAATAGTTTTTTCTGCCTGATAAACTGGAATAATAACAGATATTTTCATAAATAAAATTACCTTTTAATTTTTTCTTTAAAGATTATTTTATTCCTCTTTTATTTAAATATTACCTTTTCCACCGCGCCAACAAATTATATTTCACTACACACCACAACGCCCAAATTCCATCTTTCCAGCCAATTTTCTTACCTTCAGCATAGGTTCGGCCATAATAAGCAATCCCCACTTCATAGATACGCAAACCTTTTTCCCGAAACAATCGGCCAATCTTGGCAGTAATCTCCGGTTCAAAACCAAAACGATTTTCTTCGATTTCTATTTGCTCTAAAATTTCTCTGCGAAAAACTTTATAACCGGTTTCCATATCCGTCAAATTCAAATCAGAAAAAGCGTTAGAAAGCAAAGTTAAAAGTTTGTTTGCTACATAATGCCAAAAATAAAGCACCCGATGCGAATCACCTCCAACAAACCTTGAACCATAAACTACATCTGCCTGATCATCTAAAATAGGTTTCAATAATTTTGGATATTCCTGTGGATTGTATTCTAAATCAGCATCTTGAATTAAAACAATTTCTCCTGTTGATTTTTTAAAACCCGTTTTTAATGCCGCTCCTTTGCCTTGATTTTTCCGGTGATAAAAAACCCGAACATCCCAATCATTTTCTTTTTTATTTTTTTCCAAATCACTTTCTTTTTCTACTTTCTCCAAAATTTCTCTTGTCCCATCAGTTGAATAATCATCCACCAAAATTATTTCCCGCTCAGTAATCTTTTTCGGCAAAACCGCTTGCTTGATGGCAGTCAAGATTTCCAAAATTGTTTTCTTTTCATTATAAACCGGCACCACTACAGAAAGTTTCATAGAAAATTATTTTTTTATTTAACTCTAAACTTCACTGATTACATCAAAGCCCTTAAAGCTCCCCGTAATCGAAAGCCCAATAACTTTTTTAGCAATCTTTTTGTTTTTTATCTGCAGCGCCGTTTCGTTTAAAGTTGCTCCCGAACCCACTGCATCATCAATCAAAAGTATTGTTCGGAAAAACCTTCTCTCGTCAACAACCAAAGTATTTTTGGCGTTCTCAATCCTATCTGACAATTTAGTCAACGTTTTTTGCGGAACAAGAATATCCGTTTTTATTTTCTTAATAGAAATTTTAGGCACTTTTTCCTTTAAATTTTTTTCCAGTTCTTTCATAAATTGCAACTCCCTCTTGACGGTGGGCGGAATAAAACCAATTCCATCAACCCGATATTTTTCAATAATTTTGTCAATTTTGGGCTTAATTTCAATAGATAACTCCCTTATCATCTTTCGATTTTGGCTTTGTTTAGAATACAAAAGTAATTGTCCAAGTTTGGTTTTTCCAAATCTTTCAATGCTATAAAAATCAAGGTAAAAAACCTGATCCAACCCCACTTTTGGAAAAGTAGACCTAAATTTCCCACTCCTATCAATTAACCCATTCTTTTTGAATTTAAAATATTTCTTCAATATTTTGACATATTCAATCGCAGATTTTTCAACTGGCTGTCCAGTCTTTTCACACCAAAAAGAAAACCCTTCCAATCCTTGCTTGCGTTGACCCATTGGAGTAATAAACAAAAAACTTTCCTCAATACTCTTTTTAATTTCAGCGCTAAGACTAACTAAGTCTTTTTTTTGTGTAACCTCTTTATTGATCAAATAAAAAACTACTGGTGGTTTTCCAACTTTTCTCACCGCTCCTTGAATCAAAAGCTTGCGTAGCTGTTTTGATACCGCCATTCGGCTGATTCGTAAATAGCCCACCAGTTCGTTTACCGAAGATTGTTCATTTTTTTCCAAATACTGAATAATTTTTTCTGAAGTTTTCATTGGTTTACAGTTTACTGTTAACTGTAAACCATAATAAAATATTTCTCATGCAATGTCAATTATAATTTTCGATAAAAAATCAATAAAGCTCACTCAAAACAAAGAAGTTTGTCTCGGTTTTTCTTTTATTGCATTAAAATAACAATCTTCTTTTCAAGCTTCCTATAATAATCTGTTAGTCTTTTTTCATTTCTATTATTTGCATCTGAAATAAAATCCCCGCTATAATACCATTTTTACAACATTTTTAGAGAAAAAACCAATTTTCTTCTTATTTCTCCTCTTTTGAAAAAGAAGTCCGACACCGATAGGCAAGGCCTGCCTGCCGATAGGTAGGGCCTGCCTGCCGATAGGTAGAAATTATAGGATATTTTGGGTTTTAACCAAAACTCACTTTTGAAAAATTTTCTTCATTTTTTCCAAAAAAATCCAGCCTTTGGTGGAATAAATCTTATCTAACTCTACTAAAAGTTTTTTATTTTCTTTCTGTAATTCAGATCTATCGTTTTTTCCACAAAGAAAAAACTCTTGATTATTAAACTTGTCTTTCAATTTTTCCCCAAAAAACAAACCTAGAAAAAAATAAAGCCAACGCAAAAATTTCCAAGAAAAAGATTTTCTTACTTCAGTTAATTCAAAAAAAAGTTCCCGATTATATTTTTTTAACTTTTCCACTTCCACCACGCTCCAAAAAGAATCCCTATTCCTCAGATTTTTTTGATAATAAATTTCTTCCGCCGACAAATCATTAGAATCTTCATACCAAGGTAAGTGCCGCGCTAAATAAGGTGCATCCGTTCGAATCGCTTTCCACCATTTTTTTTCATCGGGAAAAATTCCCGGCCGATAAAACGCAAAAGTAGTATCAATTGAAGCCTCATATAGTCCAGGAGCAATTTTTTTCTTCCAAAATTGCTTCTCCCATTTTAAAACATTCTCCCTGAAAACATATTTTTCCGGCAAATCGTCAATTTTTAAGCCAAATCCCACTTTAGTAAAACTGCTATATTGATCCAAAATTTTTTTAAAATAACTTGTCACATTCAAAGGACATTCTTCTACTGGCAAAACATCACAATCAGAAACAATATAGTTTTCTTTTTTCAATATTGCTTCAAATTTCCCACATTCCCAGACTGCCAAATGTCCCCAATTTTTCTCTAATCGATGCACCTTGGCTTTAGTTTTTTCAAAATATTTCAGTAGTGGCAGATAAGTAGAGGCATTATCCACAATATGAATTTTTTTAAAATCAGCTTTAACCAACCAATCCACTAGCTTTTTTAAATAGGTTAGACGATTATAAGAAATAATAAAAACATTGATCTCTTTATTTTCCATTTTTCAGTTTAGCTTTTAAAAAGTTTTTTCCATCTTGAAAATAGGTATTTTTTAAACCCAAAACCCTTTTTATCTTCCAATTTTCCTTTAAACACTGCCACCTTTTCTTTGAGCTTATTCCATCAGAAACAAAATTAACCAAAACCGAATCCAAACTAATCACCGGAATTTTACCAAAATGGAAAACTTTTAAACAAAAGAGATAATCGGAAGCAATTTGGTATTCTTCTGAATAAAAACCAAAGGATTGGTGCAATTCTTTTTGATAATAGAGCGCTGGATGTTGCATGGGTTGCGTTGGTAAAATTTTTGGCAAAGTTTGCACCAACCAATTTTTTGTTTTCTTTTCATTCCAAATTCGGGTTTTTCCATAAAAGGCCTTAGCTTGAGGGTTTTTTTCAATTTCTTCACTAATTTTTTTCAAAGCATCTGCTTCCAACCAATCCCCCGCACCAACCACATTCAAAAATTTTCCTCTAGCCATTCGCACGCCCTTATTCATTGCTTCGTATATTCCCCTATCCTTCTCGCTAATCCATCGCAAGCGATTCAAAAAAATTTTCTCGTATTTTTTAATCACCTCTACCGTTCCATCAGTTGACACTCCATCAATCACTACCACTTCATAATCAGAAAAATTTTGTGCCAAAATTGAATCCAAGGTTTTGGGAAGTTTTTCTTTTGAATTGTAAGTGCAAATAATAATAGAAAAAAGCATGCTTTTTTTCAATGTTACGAAAAGCCTTTCAAGCTTGAAATTTTTTTTCAATAAATTCTTTAAAATTAATTACTCGATTAGATTGTTCGCTATCTAACAGAAATGGTTCCACGTCTCTTGCTAAATACGAAAAATCCAGCGTAGCACAACGGGATAAAATTTTTTTAATAAATTCACTCTTTGTAATAGAAAGAGTTTTTTCAATATAGGTAAAATCAGGCTTAGTTTTTCCATAAAGATAACTTACATCATAGAAGTCTCTGCCCTTTTCTCTTTTGCGCTCCAATATAGTTATTAATTTTTGAGAAAGAATAATATCCAGAGGGTTTACTAAAATATTTCTGTAGATATCAAATTTATTAAGAGTATAAACAATAGGTTTGAAAACTTTATCTTTTCTCATTGTGTCTATTCGCACCAAAATTTTTTCATTTCTCGCCAAACTAAAACTTTCCGTCTGCAAAATATGAGGAAATTTTATATAACAATGATACGCACCTTTTTCAATCAGACGAACTTCCATTACAAATCCCTTTAATTTCATATCACTAATAACAGCATCCATCATTTTTTGAAATTCCTCAAAAGACAACCCAAAATTATCAAAATCTAAGTCTTCCGAAAAACGATTTCCTTCATAAACAATCCGAATGGCCGTCCCTCCAATAAAACTCAGTTGTGCACTTTCTTTTTGTTTGTAAATTGAATCTAAAATTTCATATTGCAAATACTCCACCAAAATACTTTTTGGCGGAACATTTTTAATATCCGAATAATATTTTTCTAACTGTGAAAACGTGAGCATATTTCAAATAAATTATTTATACTACTTGTTAATTTTTGAATGTCAAATTCTTTAAGATAACTATTTATTTTCTTTTTATCAATAATTTTTTCAAGTTCATCATAATTAATTCTCATCTCCTCAATGTCTTTTTCCTTGTTAATTTTTCCCAAATTAAAATAGAAATAATCCAGTAAAGCCTTTTCCGCTTCAGCAATCAAATATTTTCCGGAAAAAGTTTCCACTGGAAAATACCCAAAAAAAAGTTTTGGGTGAATATGGCGATAAGTAAAATTTCCGAAATCATTGGAAAATTTTCTAGTTGTTTTGGTTGTAACTCCTGTTTGCGCATAAACTATTTCTGGAATCAAGCCGTAGTAACTCAAGGCCGTTTCCAAAGACAGATAACTCGGCTGATAAATCAAAAAAGAAACCTCCTGTGGAGTAATTTTTTCTTTTTCACTGACAAAAAAATACAGCCCTTTTTTTAAACGAGATATATAACCCTTTTTTCGCCATAAAGATAACTGATAATTATAAACTTTTAGTTTATTTAACAAAATGTCTAAATTGCTGAAAAATGGCTTATTTATGGCTTTTTGTAATTCCTGATATTTCATAAAATTATTAAATTTAATAATTTAATAAAATTATATCACATCTCCACTCTTAGTCAATCAAGTCCAAAGTTTTAGAAAATTCATCTTTTGAATTGTAAGTGCAAATAACGATAGAAAAAAGCATGATTATTTGAAATAACTTTTTATTAGATTATAATATAGAATATTTACTTTAATATTATACTCTTGTGGAAAAAAATTCAAAAATTTATATCGCGGGACATCGTGGATTGGTCGGATCAGCTATTGTGAGAAATCTTGAAAAAAATAACTATACTCGCCTAATAACAAAAACCCGCGTAGAACTTGATCTGTTAGACTATCAAAAAACGGCCAAATTTTTTCAAAAAGAAAAACCAGAATATGTTTTTTTGGCGGCTGCCAAAGTAGGAGGCATCAAAGCCAACGAAGATTATCCAGCTGAATTTATTTTTGAGAATTTGACTCTGCAAAATAATATTATTCATAATGCTTATTTGACTGGCGTTAAAAAATTGTTATTTCTGGGAAGTTCCTGTATTTATCCTCGCCATTGTCCTCAGCCTATCAAAGAAGAATATCTTTTAACCGGTTCTCTTGAAAAAACCAATGAAGCCTATGCTATTGCCAAAATAGCCGGAATTAAAATGTGCCAGGCTTACAACAAACAATACGGAACAAACTTTATTTCTGTTATGCCCACCAATCTCTACGGTATTAATGACAATTTTGATCTAGAAAGTTCCCACGTTTTGCCGGCTCTTTTGCGAAAATTTCACAACGCCAAAGTGACCAATGCCAAGGAAGTTATAATGTGGGGAACAGGATCCCCTAGGCGAGAATTTATGTTTGCAGATGATTTAGCCGATGCTTGCGTATTTTTAATGAATAATTATTCCGATGGAGAGATTGTGAACATTGGAACAGGAGAAGATATCACAATCAAAGATTTAGCAACTTTAATCAAAAAAATTGTTGGGTATGAAGGTAAAATTGTGAATGACGAAACCAAACCAGACGGAACACCCCGCAAACTTCTGGATGTTTCCAAATTACACAAGTTAGGATGGAAACATAGAACTCCACTAGAAGAAGGCATTCGCACCACCTATGATTGGTTTTTGAAAAATGGAAAATTATAACAGTTATTCTCTAACAAAAACCAACGACGGTTGATCTCCTCCTGTTATCTCTTTGTATTTATTCTTCTCCAAAACTCCAGCTGAAAAAAATTGATCCGTTTGAAACTTGTCAAAGATAATAATTACATCCGGCTGACCATTCATATCAGCCAACATTTTTCCTTTAAACCATTCCAACCATCCATCTCTCAAACTTTTTTCAAAATCTGTCACATATTCTCGCATTATTGGATAACCATATAAATTCTCTCGTCCATAATAACCTAGATAGATCTTTATTGAATTAGAAACTTCATACCGATCAACAGGATCGGCTACTAATAAAATTTTTGAATTACTGTTAGAATTTACTTTTACAGCAGAAAGAAGATTATTAGCATTCATACCTTCTTGTGCGAAAATCTTAGCATTAGTTTTCGCCACAGAAAAAGAATTTTGTAAAAAGGAAAAAATAATAAAAAACATTATGCTTTTAAGAAATAAATTTTTAGTATTTGCTAAAAAAACAACCAACACAAATGCCAATCCAAAAGTAGTCGGAAGTAAATAACGCTCTGTCATTCCAGACTTGGCATGCATTAAAATATTAGGCAAAACGATTGCTAAAGAAAAAATTAATGTAGGAATAACAATCTCCATTAATTCCTTTTTCCAAGATTTTTTTTGAAGAAAAATATCGATCCAATAGAAAAGCAAAGAAAATCCCATGGGCATCCACCAAAGGAAAAGAGAATGTGATGACAAAATAATTCTTTCCACACCAACAATAAATTCCCCAAAAGAACTAGGCACTCCCGCATAACCGATTTTATTAGTACCCACAAAAAATTTTATAATCAACAATTCAATTAACATTAGAACTAAGAGAATCAACGAGCTCCTATTTTTTTTGAAAGCTTCTTTAAATGAAATAGCAAAAACTTTTTTCTCATTCCAAATTTTCAAAAAAATAAAAGCCGGAATAATCACAATAAAAGCTTCTTTGGACAAAGAAGCCAATGCTAGAAAAAAAATAAATAGCCAATTATTTCTCTTATAATTTTTTTCCTCAGAACATTTTGATAAAAATAAAAATGCTAATCCAAGAAAAAACATTCCCAAAGTCTCGTTTGGTCCAAGTCTCCACCAAATTGCCGACTGAGGACCAACAAAAATCAGGAAAACAAAAAATAATGAACACAAAATTGAATATTTCATTTTTCTTAAACCCCAATAAAAAAAACAAAAAGTAACTACCGCCAATAAACCGGTATAAAAAGACAGCGCAAAAAAATTGGCTCCAAAAATTTTCATTTCCAATGTTCGATGGACAAAATACATTGGACGAAAACGAATGTTCAGATCATTCTTCACTGTTCCAATAATTGAATCCAAAAGACCATCATTTTTAATCATTGTTTTAATTCCAAGCATTTCATGATCATCAATATAATGATAACCAGAATTTAAAGTTCCTGTTCCGATTAAAAAAGAAAATATCGCCACCAAGAAAAAAGTAACAATAAACAATTCTTCCCACCTTAAAAATTTTTTTAATTTATCCTTTAATTTATCTTTTGAAAATATGCCCATTTCATCTAGCAATTAAAAATATAGCGATAATACCCAACAAAACACCCAACCCTTGTCGCAAACTAATTATTTCTTTAAAAAACATCATTCCAGCCATAATAACAAAAAGCATAGTTCCTATTGTCATTATTGGGCTAATTTTACTTAAATCAAAAATTTTCAAAAGATAAGCATAAAGACCAAAAGAGATTACATAAAAGAAACCCCCAAAAAGAAAGAATTTGAAAAAATTGAAATCTTTTAAAAAACCAAATTGTCCAGATTTTTTCAACATTATCTGTGCCAAAGCACTTGTAATTATACCTAGGACAACTAATAATATTTTCATCATATTTTTTAAAAAAAATTATTCAGCCATTATTGAATCCGCTCCATAAAAACGACTCGCCCAATAATCATTATTTGGAAAAGAAGACAATGAATCATTTAATAACATTTTATTATCATATAATTCTATTCTCGGAACTTTTATATTTTTATTTCCTATCATCAACTGCTGATTAACAATAGCGTCTCGTTGTCTATACTTAGAAGATAATTCAAATGATTTATAAATAGTTTCCTTAACAGAAAAAAATAAAAAGCAAATTGAAAAAATTAAAATTAACCTTTGAACTAAAATAAGTTTAGAAATAATCAAAAACCTAATTATAAAAATAACAATAAAAATACTACTAAAAAAGAAGGCTCTCGGAGGGAAGTAAGGAAAGAACATCCCGATTAGAACAAGACCAGCCGCAATAAAAATCGACAGTCCCATTAGTAAATCTATTGCCATTATTTTTCCTTTTAAAATTTTTACAAAAATAAAAAAAGAAAAAATTAAACCCACGCCAACCCACAACCAAAATTGTTGTTCTCCAATATCATGTGATATTTTTTCTACCCTATCCATGACAGGAACAAAGTCGATTCCTTTTTCAACATGACTAAGTTTTATACGATTCCCTGGTGCCATAAATTGAGAGACTAAACCAATTAAAACACCCCAAAATCCAAAACTAAACCAACTCGGTAAATCTCTTCTTTTTTTATAAAAACAAAAAAAAGAAAGCTCACTATAAAAGGTGCTAATATCTCATGCGAATTGCCAACCAATATTCCGAAAAAGAGAAAGAGTGACCTTACTACCCGACTATCTTGAAATAAAATTTCCTTCCCTATTAATAAATTTTTAAAAGGAACCAAAAAAAATAAACCGAGAGTAGCCATCCAAAGATAAACAACCGAACCACACTGCCAAAAAAATGTTTGATTTGGAACAGGAACAAAGAACCAAAGAAAAGCAAATATTATTACTAAAATCACCCAGTCATTTTTACATTGCCGAACATCATCCCTACTAAAAAATAGCACCCCTAACCCAAGCAAAACAAACATTATTGCGTTAAAAACATTAAACAAATTTTTTCCAAGATAAACAAATATCATAACTATAAAATTAGCAACCATCCTGCCATTCACATTCTTATAAAAATAACTAATTGAAGAAAAAACTTCCTGAATTGAATTTATTTTTTTTTCTTTATAAGAAACATGGAATGCCCAATCATCAGACCAAATCGGTGTATTAATATTAAGTATAAGAAAAATAAAAAAAGAACAAAAAAGAACAAAAAAGATTGACTTATTTTTTAAAAATTCTCTTATCATATTTTTTTCTCCTTAATAATATAGCTAGGTCTTTTTTTAGCTTCCATAAAAAGTTTTCCCAAATATTCTCCTAAAATACCAATCATTATCATTTGTATTCCCCCAATAAACAACACACCCACTAAAACCGAAGCCCAACCAGAAATCGCTTGATCAGTAAAAATTTTTATCCAAATAGCATAAATACCGTAAAAAAAAGCTAAGCCAGCCATAATATAACCTAAAACTGTAGATATATGTAAAGGCTTGATGCTAAAACTCGTAATTCCTGACAATGCAAAATTAAACATTTTTTTAAAAGTATACTTAGTTTTACCCCAATTTCTCCTTTCCGGCATATACTCAATTCCTACTTGTTTAAATCCCAACCATGATACTAAACCTCTCATAAAAAGATTATCCTCTCTAATAGTTTTGATAACCTCCACCACTTTGCGATCCAATAAGCGAAAGTCGGCTGCCCCATGGTCAATTTTTACCTCAGAAAAAAGATTCATAATACTGTAAAAAAATGAAGCGGTTTTCCTTTTAAAAACAGGGGTATTAGGATCATCTTTCCGCAAAGTATAAACAATATCAAAGCCTTCCCGCCACTTTTTAATTAATTCCGGTATTAACTCTGGCGGGTGTTGCAAATCTCCGTCCATGGAAATCACACCATCACCATCAGCAAAATCTAGTCCGGCTCGCAACGCATTTTGATGCCCAAAATTTCGAGAAAAAGAAAGGAATTTTATTTTATTATTTTCAACAGATTCTTTTTTGATAATATCCAAAGTATTATCGGTACTTCCATCATCAACAAAAATAATTTCGTAATCAGAATACTTATCCAAAACTACTTTCAAACGACTTATTAAATTTTTTATATTCCCTGCCTCGTTCATAATGGGAATAACAATAGAAAGTTTCATTTTTAAATAATTATTTAATTAACTTCTTACCTCTAATAAAAAACCAAACTTTTCTGGCGGGTTGTCGCAGAGGAGAATTTAAAAATTTATACCAATATCTTGAAATAAATCTTTTTAAAAAAAAGGAATCAAAAGAAAATTTTTTCTTTTTCTTTGTTAAATTTATTTCCCTTAAATATTCTTCGTAATCAAAATAAGGCTTTAAATACCTAAATTTATTAGCTAAACTAAACGGAACATCTTTATAATTAGCATCATAAACACAACCACACATCTCCTCGCACTCTTTTCTGGTTATATTATGTAATTTACTATATTCTTTGTAATAAATACTAGAAACTTCATTAAAAACTATACCCTTCCTAGTAGCCTCAAATGAATATCCACCAAGTCTATATGTCAAAAAAGTATTATTAACAAAAACACTTTTATACTTTTTTAGACAAAGTCGCACAGTTAGATCATAGTCACCAACACACTTAAAATCAGTATTGAACATACCCTCCTTTATAATAACATCCTTTTTTACAAACATTGTTTGATGACAAGGAGTAATTGTAAAAAAAACATTAGAAATTTTTGGTATAACAATTTGCTTAATATTATTCTTATCATCAAAATTTATAACAGGAGCATAAGAAAAATCTGCACCACTACTTTCTAACGCATTCACAGATAATTCAACACCTTCTTTATTGTGATAAAAATCATCACTATTCAAAAAAGCGATATATTTTCCCTTAGCCATTTTAATACCCTTGTTCATAGCATCGTAAATTCCGCTGTCTTTTTCAGAAATATATCTTACCCAACCCTTTCTTGCATATTCTTTTATCAAATCGACTGTTCCATCACTTGAAGCACCATCAATAATAATATGTTCAATATTTTTATAAGTTTGATTATGAACAGATTCCAAGCACTGACGAAAATATTTTTCCCGCCCTGCTTTCATTAAATTAAACGTAACTGTTACAATCGTAACTAATGGTTTTTCATTCATTTTATTATTTTTTAATCTCTTTAAATCTACTTCTAATTAAACCAAAATTTCCATAATTAAAATTTCTTTTCATAAAAAATTTAAAAAACAATTAAATTTTTTTAATAAAATCAATAATTTTGCCTTTTTCCTTTTCCCATTTCTCTCGACCTTGTTTCATATATTCGTAGGCATTTTTTTGTACTATTTCCAACTGACTAAAATCCAGTGCTTTCGGCTTTTTGAGATCAAATAAATACCCATTCCAACCACTTTTAATATATTCGTTCATAGTTGGATTGTCCACCGCTACCACCGCCTTACCCATCGCCATAGCTTCTAAAAATGACATTCCAATTCCCTCATATTCTCGCGGCGCTACATAAATGGCCTTATTTTTAACTATTTCCAACATTTCAGCCCGATTTTCAAACCAATCTGAATAGCTAATTTGAAATTTTTCTTCGTCTTCTTTTGTTGGTTGAATAAATTTTTGATCAGGATCAACAGCTTTATGTAGATGTATTTTAATTGCTAAATCTCCAAAAACTTTTTTAACAATACTAAAATTGATAGGTGTTAAGCGTTGCCAAAAAAAAGCTTCCTCTTTTTTTCCAGGAAAAAATTCTCCTACCGGAGGAAAATATTGAATATAAATTGATTCAAAACCCCACTTTTTTAATTTTTTATGAAGCGCGTAGGAAAAATTAATAATTTTCAAATCTCGATAATTTTTCCAAAATTCCCATTCCAAACGTCCCGACTGATCATACATTGGAAAATAAATAAGATTATCATTCTTAATTCTTTTTAAAATATTTTTGTTAGGAAGTACTTGCCAAAAAATCACTCCTAAATAACTTTCATCAATAAAAGAAAGATCAGGAAATTTCTCACCTTTTCCGCACCAACTTTCATCAAAAATAACCTCAACCTCAAAAAAATCTTTTAAATATTCTAACATAAAATTTGCCGAACCAGTTTTTTGATGATAGGAATGATCAATAAAAACAATTTTTTTAGAATTTAAATTTATTTTTCTTTTTTTAGGCTTGATTTTTATTAAATTGTTTCTTATTTGCAAAAATAATTCTTGTAATTTTCTTTTTATTTTCAAAAGGACTCTCCATGTTATTTTTACCAATCTAAAAATTTTAACCAACATTTTTCTTCTCAAACTGTCAATTGGAAAAATTAATTTAAATATTCTTTGTATCTTCATAATCGCTTGCCATTCACGGGAATTATAGACACGTTCTAATTCAGTTTGATTAAATATTAATTGTTCTTTAACAGAAGTTAACTCAGCTTGGGTAGAAGCTAATTGTTCTCGGGTGGAGATAAGTTCGATTTGGGTAGTTTTTGAAGAAATATAAAAATTATTTAAAGTTAAAATTTGGCTTAATAATTCCTCCTCAAATATTTTTTGATATTTTTCCTTTTTAGATTTATGAAAAGTTAAAATATCAAAATAAAAAATTTCTTTTTTATCAATTTTTTCAATTAGTTCTTGGATTTTCTTATGATCATTAAAACTGACTATTTTTCTAGGTAAGCCAAAATTGTCATAAAATAGGCCTTCTTCATACCCTAATCTCAATAAAAAATTAAACGCTTCAAAAACTCCAAAATTATTATTTTTATAAAATTCTGGATCAAATTCAAAATAAATCACTGGGGATATTCTGGATAAAAAATCCTTCCCGCTTCGCAAAACAGAAACTTCTAAACCATCTGTGTCAATTTTTAACAAATTGGTTTTATAAAACAAACTATTTTTTTTAATAATTTCATCTAGCGCTTTAATTTTTAATTCTATCTCATTTTCATTTCTTTCAATTCTAGCTGTCCCGTTCTCTTTTATCACCTTTCCTCTTTTTATTTGTCTTTCCCCGCAATAAACTTTTTCAACAAAAAACTGACTTTTTTTTATATCTTTTACATTCGCCTGCAAAAATCTTAAATATTCCGGATCACCCTCCACACAAAGAAAATTTCCCTTCACTTCGCTCGAAACCAAAGAAACTGTATCGCCAATATTGGCTCCGATGTCCATAAAAAATAACTCTCCATCTATTTTTTTAATAATTTTAGCAATCCTTGGCAAAGCTCTATCATAAAAAGGAAAATTATTGTAATATTCCGGCAACTTATGATCGTCATCCATTTGTAAAAAAATTTTCCCTATTCTTTCCGTCTTCATATAGTTTAAAACCAACTATGATTAATATTTACCATTCCAAAATTTTTGTCATTGGAAACAATTTGAAAAAATTTAAGTTTAGGATTATAATCATAAGCTTTCTGCACATTTTCCCCATATAAGGCCGCGCTTATATAATATTTATCCTGCCGTAGAGGCAATTTTTTATAATTTACTTGAAAATAATCCAACTCACCAAATTTATTTATATCAATTCTATCCCCAAAAGTATTTAAACCAAAAGCATAGTGACCTAGTTGATTAAAAATAGCTATTCCAAAATTTAAAGTTGAAATTTTTCTATTTTGCTTAAAATAGACTCTTACAGACATATCCTCCCCTGTCTCAAAAACATTTCTTTCTTTTCCGTCCTTGTCCAAAAACTCCACCTTGGTAATTTCTGCCACTTTGTTTTTTCGCTCTTTTTCTAACTTTCTTTTCTCCTCTTCTAATCGCTTTTTTTCTACTGCCAATTTTTTCCCTTTTAATTTCTTTAAATCTCTTTCTGCCAAAGCCAAAGTTTCTTTTTCTTCTTCCAATAATCTCTTTTCTTCATCACTCATATTATCATGAATATAGGCTTCCACCACTTCTTCAGCTTGGCCAATTTTTTTGATTTTTCCATTGCGGAGTAACATTGCTCTGTCACAATAACGTTGCACCACTGAAATATCGTGAGTAACAATAACCACTGTTCGCCCAGTATCTTTATATTTATTAAATTCCTCCAAACATTTACTTTGAAAATTAGCATCTCCCACTGCCAGCACCTCATCCATTAAGAGAATATCTCGATTGGCATGGATAGACACAGAAAAAGCCAATCGGACTTGCATACCAGAAGAATAATTTTTTAATTTTTGATCAATAAACCGTTCTAATTCCGAAAATCTTACAATATCATCAAATTTGGCATCAATTTGTTTTTTAGTCATTCCTAAAACAGTGGCATTAAGATAGATATTATCCCGACCAGAAAGTTCCGGATTGAAACCAATTCCCAATTCCAAAAAAGGCGAAATCATACCATTAATTTTTACTTTTCCGCTATCCGGTTGATAAATCCCAGCGAGAATTTTCAAAAGAGTAGATTTGCCCGAACCATTGCGACCGATAATCCCAAAGAATTCTCCTTTTTTGACTTCAAAAGAAATATTGTCCAGAGCTTTAAACTCTTCAAAAAAATCTCCCCTCACCCCTCTTTTCCAAAGCGGAGAAACACCACGCACAAAGGCACCCCTCAAAGAAGTTATTTTTTCGTGAGGGATGCGAAAAGTTTTGGAAACCCCAGAAACTTCAATAGCAATTTCTTCTTTCTTATCTAAATCTTTAATAGAATTTTTCATTTTCCAAGTATAACCTATTTTTCAATTATTGGCTAGCGCTACTCTTTAATCATAAATTCAGAAAACTAACTGTTCAGCGTTTTCATTTTTTAGTTGAAAAACAGTTTCTTTATTCAATTTTTCCTGCCCCATTGATAGTTACATCTTTAGTTGCTCCATTTGAAGATAATTTAAAAACAAAATCAGTATCAACATTAATAGGATCGCCATTTTGATAAACCTGTCCATAAGGCACACGGAAAAAAATATCTTTATCAATTCCAGTTGGACTCGCCTCAACCGACAAAACGGCTTTGTCCAAAAAAGAGGTTACACCATCAGCCTTTAAATGACCATTGCAAGCAGTCTTGGCGTTATCATTAAATTCTGCTTCACTAGCTTGGGTATAAAAAATTTGAGCAGTTTTTTGATCAGTAAAATAGACTCCAAATCCGCAAATATGCGCTCCGGAAGAGGGAACAGCTAAAGCGTAGCTTTGCGCCAAACGAATCAAGGCTCGCAGTTGGTTAGCTGATAAAGTTAGGTTTTTTTGTATATCAGAAAAACGAGCAATTGACAATGAAGCACCAGTTAAAATAACGATAATCGCCAAGGATAAAAGCATTTCAATTAAAGTGAAACCGTTTTTTTTCTTCTTAATTTTTCGCTTAATTTTTCTAGACATTTTTAGTTACTTATTTTTTAAAACTTTTTTTTCTTTTAATTTCAATTTGAAGAGAAAATTTATCCAATACTTTATGAATTATCCACAAAAGCAAAATCGCTAAAAATAAAATATCTAGCGGAAAAGCCCAAAAAGAAATCTTTTTAACAGAAAAAAAATTTTCTCCATAATGCACAGTTAGAATTACCGGATAATAACCTAATAACCATTTCTTTTGCCAAACTGTTTTCCAATTTTTTTCTTGGTTTGGCAACACTACCGCCTCCGCCAAAGACATTTGCGCTACTTTAGCGCCCAAAAAATTATATACGGCAATTTCTCCTCGAGGATTTAAATGAACATTACCTTGATTTTGAAAACTAGAAAAAATCTCTACTGGTCCCCGCCAATAAAAATACCGATTGGTTTCTAATTTCGAAATAATCCCTTTTTCCTCAAATTCTCCCGGAACCGTTGCCAGTAAAGGAATACCAATTCGACTGACTAATTCAATATTTTCATTTTTTTGATCCCTATTTTTTGCCACCACCAAAAGAGAAGCATAATAACCGCCTGGAAATAATTTTTCTGGAACATTAATGGTAAAACTCAATCTCATTCGCTCCCCTTGACCTAAAACAAATTCTTTTATCTCTAAATCAACCCAATCCTTAATGGAATTTTCCTTTTTCTTGTCAGATGAATTTTCTAATAAATCCTCTACAATAATTTCAAATATTTGTTCCCGCCCTAAACGATTAATCACTTGAAAACTTTCCACTATTTTTTGCCCAGGACGAAGCTGTAAATCCAGTTTAGAAGGCGTTACCAAAAATCGGTCTTCTATTTGATCGGGATATTTTTCCAATTGGTAAGCCTGAGCTTTTTTAAAAAACAAAAAACAAACTCCTCCCAAAAAACAACCACTCAAAAAAACCCAATAAATTATTCTTTTCATCTTTATTATTGAAAAATTGATCTTTAAAGAGTAGAAGCTGTAGCTATAATAGTAGCCCGATAATTTCCAGCAGTTTGATTTTTATTAATGCCTACCTCTGCTTTAAAATTAATTGTTGTTGCCGCTCCTCCACCCGGAGTAGGTTCATTATCTTCGGCTACTTTAATTTTAGTTAAACCAGAAAAGCCCTCAAACAAAGTTCCTCCGGAATATTTACTTAAAGCATAACTTCCTTCCGCAGAAAAACCAAACTCGCTATCAGTATCAGCTACATTCCATATTTCCGGCACACCAGCTAAAATTTCCGTATAATCGGTAAAATAGTTCGTTGAATCTATTCGCATAGCAGGAGAAGCATCGGCATTCAATTCCAATTTCCAACCAGTTGAATTATTGGTTTCTACTACCCAAGTTGTCGCGCCAGTAGAAATTCCAGAACCAAAAATATCAGGCGACATAGTTACATCATCAGGAGCGGAAAGACTAATTATTTCTGCTACAGTTAAAGAGATTACTACTGAATCAGTAGCCGTTCCAGCCACTAAAACCTGATATTCTTCTCCCCAAGCAAAGAAAATTGCCACTAAAAAAATCCCGAAAACAAACAATGTTCCCTTGTAAATTTTCAAAGACCACCTCTTTTTTAGCGCTTTTGCTATTTTTTCTTTCTCTTTTTGCATCAATTCCTTCTATTAAAAAATTTCAAACTAATAATTTCTTAAAAACCCAAAAAATCATTCATCCCATTTTTCTGGCTTTCCATATTGACGGATAAAATTATCCGAGCTAAAAACATTGGTTTCCGGTTCAATTTTTAAATCAGCTGTAGCATCACTGCTGAGTGAGGGAAAGAAAATAACAAAATCCCTTTGTTCTCCCGCTCGCACCGTGTTGATTATTTGATAATTAGCCCCTAAAAACTGTCCCCGATCATCACGCAAAACAGCCTTTACCCGAATTGTTTCAAAATCAATTCGCGACTGATTGACCAAAGTACCGATCGCTCGATTTTTTCCCAGTTCTGTCACTTTTTCAAAACGCGGATTAATTACAAATAAGTCTGGTTCCTCAAACTGAGAAAATTTTTTCCATAAAAAGCTCTCCGGCGCCCATTCTAATTCAATTTTATTTGGCGTTTTATCAGTTTCCACTCCCAATGAAAGCAAATATTTTTTTTCTTTGGGCAAAATATAACCGCTTTCCCACCGACTAGAAAAATAGACTGAACCTGTCTCGTCCAAAAATAAAAAACGAAAATTAAAATTTTCCAAACCTACTAAATCGTTAGGATTGCTAATTGTGGCTAGAATGTCATAATTCCGATCACCTTCTCTTGTCCACTCCACTTTTTCTACCAACAAATCAGCTACTTCTATTCTTTCTGGACAAGGCAAACAAGGACCGCCACAATCCACTCGCTCTTCATTTTGATTCAACTTTCCATCTTGACAAGTTGGATCAGCTTGAAAAAGAAAATAGACCGATAGACTTATTCCCCCGAAAATTAAAATATATATTCCCAAAATCAACAACCTTTTAGCAATTCTTTTGCTTTCCTTCATCCTTAATTTTTAAAACATTAATCCTTTTTATGTTTTTATTATAATTTTATTATAACCGGAAAAGAAAAAAAGTCTACTTTTGTTTTTTTACCCAATCAATGTTAAACTTAAAACGTAAAAGGGATTTATTTAAAAATATTTTCTCCGCTTATGCTTAATTTTGTCGCTGTTGCCCCTCATCCTCCCGCCATTATTCCAGATATCGGTCATTCTCAAGCCACTTTAGCTAAGAAAACCATCAAAGCGCTAAATGACTTAGCGCAAGAATTGAAAAAGTTTCAACCAGAGACTATCGTTGTCGTTTCCCCTCACGGACCAATGCGTTATGATAAATTTACTATCAACTTAGAAGATAATGTAAAAAGCAATTTTTCCGCTTTTGGCGGAGAAAATCTTTCCGAACAAACTTTTCAAACAGATGTTTATTTAGCCCGCAAAATTTTAGCCGCTCTACGAAAAAATTTTCTTCCCGCCGAACCAATTCGGGAAGAAAAAATTGACTATGGCTCAATGATTCCGCTTTATTATCTCTTGGAAAATTTTTCTCAAAAACCTCAATTAATTTTGCTAACTTTCACTGCGCTAGATTGGAAGAATCACTTTCTTTTAGGAAAAGTTTTAAAAAGTGTTTTTGATCAAGAAGAAAAAAACATCGCCTTTTTAGCCAGTGCCGACCTTTCTCATCGTCTTTCCAAAAACTCACCAGCCGGCTATTCAGCTTCTGGTGTAAAATTTGATCAAACTTTATTAGATCTCTTGAAAAAAAATGATACAGAAAAAATTTTACACTTCAATCCCTCTTTTTGTAATCAAGCTCAAGAATGCGGTCTACGCTCAATCATTATCGCTCTAGGACTTTTAGCAGAAACATCTAGCTCTTTTGTTGCCATGTCTTATGAAGCTCCTTTCGGAGTTGGACATTTAGTTGGTCGCTGGAAATTTCGCAGTACCAACTAAAAAATTAATTTTCTTCCTTCTATGTTCTATTTCACAGTCATTCCTTTAGAAAAATTGCGCCGAAAGGCTTTTCCAACTTTTACTTATGCTTACCAGAAAAAAATAGCGCCTTTCAGTTTAGTCAAAATTCCTCTTCGCAAAAAAATAGTGGCTGGCATTCTTTGGCAAAAAGTTCCTCAACCCAAATTTCCCACCAAAAAAATTCAGGCTATTTTAGAATTTGGATTTTTACAAAAAAATCAGATTACTCTAGCAAAAAAAATTTCCGACTATTATTTGGCTCCACTTAATGAAACTTTGCGTCTTTTTTTTCCGCCGCAAATCCGTCAAAACAATCAGCCACGTCTCAATCAACTCCATCAGACCGCCAAGGCCTCTTCTGATAAAGAAAATTTTCCTAAATTACAACCTACCACTCAGCAAAAAACTGCCATCAAAAAGATCACTTCACAAAAATCTGGCGCCTTTTTGATTTTTGGACCAGCTTCTTCAGGAAAAACTCTTGTTAGCTGGGAAATTGCTCGTCAAACCCTAAAAAAAAAGCACCAAATTTTAGTTCTTTTACCAGAAATTTTTTTAGCCCAACAAGAAAAAGACCGTTGGCAAAAATATTTAAAACTACAAGAAGAAGAAATTTTTTTCATTCATTCAGCTTTGCCTAAAACCGTTTATCGAGAAAAATGGGAAAAAGTTAAAATTGGCCAAATTAAATTGATTATTGGCTCACGTTCCGGTTTGTTTTTACCTTTTGCCAATTTAGGTTTGATTGTAATAGATGAACAGCAAGATTCTGCTTATCACCAATGGGAAAAAGCGCCTTTTTATGACGCGCGCCAATTATCTCAATTTTTAGCTCAGATTTTTTCTGCTCGCTTGCTTCATCTTTCCGCCACCCCTACGCCAGAAATTTTTTCTTGTCCGCAAATTAAAAAAATTACTTTACCTCGCCTAAAAACTTCTCAATGGGAAATAAAAGTTCCTAATTTTTTATTAGTAGATCTGAAAAAAAATTTCACTCGTCATTCTTCGCCAATTTCACCAGAATTGAAAAAGGCTTTAGAAAATACTCTTATCCAAAAAAAGATGGCCTTTCTCTTAGTTCCTCAACGCGGTTTCGGCCAAAGAATTTCTTGCATCGATTGCCATAAAATTCTCAAATGTCCAGTTTGCCAAATTAACTTAACCGATCTGGGGGAAAATTATCGTTGTTTACATTGTGGTTACCAACAATCCTCTTTGGCTGCCTGTCCTTATTGCCACAGTTTCCGTCTAAAAAGTTCTGGATTGGGAACAGAAAAAGTTGCCCGCGAAATAAAAACTCTTTTTCCTGATAAAAGAATTCTCATTGTTGATCAAAAATTTTTTCAAAAAGCAACTACTAAGGCGGCTGGATGGCAAGCACTGAAAAAACAACAAATAGATATTCTTATTGGCACTCAAAGCATTGCCAAAGGTTTTGATTTACCTTTTTTAGATCTAGTCGCCATATTAGAAGCGGAAAACTCCATCGGAGAAAACGATTTTCGTTTTGATGAAAAAAAATTAAGGCTTTTTTTTCAGTTAGCAGGCCGAGTCAATCGCCCCCAAAGCGATCAACAAGGCTTGGTACTCTTACAAACTTTTCAACCAGAAAATCCTCTCTGGAAAAACTTACAAACGCTGGATTGGCTTGCTTGGTTAAAAAAAGAATTAGAAAATCGAAAAGCCGCCGCCTATCCCCCTTTTACCTTTTTCAGCAAAATAACTTTTATTGCCACTAACTTATCTCAGGTTGAAAAAAAAGTAAAACAACTGTATACTGCGCTTGATCAACCCAAGCAAAAAAAAGATTACCTAGCTCTATTTTTTTCTTCAGAAAAACCCCTTCGACAAAAATTCCGTTGGAAACAAAGCTTAATTTTAAAAACTGCTCAACCACTAAATGCTATCCCCTCTTTAAAAAACTTTTTTCAAGCCCTTATTGCCAATGAAAACTGGCTTTTGGAGATTGATCCAGAGAATATTTTTTAATTCTGTTTTATGAAAATTATTACCTACCCTAATCCAATTTTGAGAAAAAAAAGTCTGCCCGTAAAAAATCCCACCGATCCAGCAATTCAAAAATTAGTGCTAGAAATGACTAAAGTATTACGCGCCAGCCAAGGCATCGGCCTAGCTGCGCCTCAAGTAGGCGAGAATCTACAAGTTTGTTTGATTGAAATTGAAAACGAATTATTTATTCTTTTTAACCCCCAAATTAAATCTTTGTCTGGCAAAAAAATCATAGCCGAAGAGGGCTGTTTATCTTTTCCTGGAAAATTTTTGCCAGTTGAACGTTATGAAAAAATCAAAGTCAAAGCTTTAGATAGCTCGGGTAAAAAACAAATCATCCGTGCCCGTGGCTTGTTTGCTCGCGCTCTACAACACGAAATTGATCATTTATCTGGCGAATTATTTATTGATAAAGTTATTGACCAAACTGAACTAAAAAACCGTTTATGAAAAAAAAATTATCCAAGCCAAAAATTTTTTTCTGGGGAACTTCTTCTTTCGCTGTAGAAATTTTAGAAAATTTACAAAAAAAAGGTTGGATGTTTGATCAGATTATTTCCCAACCAGATCGGCCAGTTGGCCGAAAAAAAATTCTCACCGCGCCACCAGTTAAACTTTGGGCACAAAAAAATTCAATTCCTCTTTGGCAATGGGAAAAATTAGATAATTCTGCTGTTAAATTTCTTAAAGAAGAAAATCCCGATTTATTTATTGTCGCTGCCTATGGCAAAATTCTTCCTCCTCAAATTTTAGCCATTCCCCAATTCGGCGCTATCAATATCCATGGCTCATTACTTCCTGCTTATCGAGGCGCTTCTCCTATTCAAGCCGCTCTATTAGATGGACAAACTCAAACTGGAATTTCTTTGATTTTAATGAATGAAAAAATGGATGCCGGCCCTATTTTAAAACAATCCGTTTTGACTATTCAACCAACGGAAAATTATGCTCAACTGGAAAAAAAATTGGCGCAAGAATCAGCAAAAATTTTACCTACAGTTATTGAACAATGGTTAGCCAAAAAAATTACCCCAAAAAAACAAAATGAAAAAAAAGCCACTTTTTGCTCTTTAATTCAAAAAAATGATGGTTTAATTGATTGGTCTCAACCAGCAAAAAAAATTTTTAATCGTTGGCGAGCTTTTGCTTTATGGCCAGGAATTTTTTCTTTCTGGGAAAGAAAGCCAGGAATCAAAAAACGTTTAGTTATTTTTCCAGAAAAACCTAGCTCGTTAAGTTCTTCCCAAGCTCGTTCAGGACAAGCTTTCTTAGACAAAAACCGCCAGCTTTTTATTCAAACCGGTCAAGGTAGTTTAAAAATCGCCTTTTTGCAACTGGAAGGCAAAAAAAAACTTGCTACTCAAGAATTTTTACTCGGTTATCCTGATTTTATCGGCGCAGTTCTAACCAATTAAATTTATGCAAAAAGAAAGAAAAAATCACCGAATTTTTATAGGAGCTTTTTTAATAATTCTGTTGTTATTGTTTTTTTCTTTAGGAAAAATTTTTTGGCAAAAAAAACAGACGCAAAAAAATTCTACCACAAAAAACTCCGCCAATACCACTGAAGAAAAAAATCCACAAAAACTTTTTTCTCTTATTTCTCCCCAAGAAGTAGAACAGAAAATCGGACAAACAGATTACTTGATAATTGACTTGCGGCCCGATTTTGTTTTTGAAGATTGTCATATTGAATCCTCATTAAATTTATCACCAGAAGATTTAGAAAAATTGCCAGCAGAAAACAAAAATAAAAAAATTATCATCGTTGATGATTTTTCAAACGATTCAAACATAGAGAAAATTTTAAATTTACAAAAAAACGGTTTTCAAATTTTTTATTTAGATGGTGGTTTTGAAAAATACAAAGCCTTAGGATTATCCACTATTTCCTTTGGCTATCCTGATTCACCTTTTGACGTGGCCAAAACTAAACCAATTGACTCGGCAACTTTAAAAAGTCGTTTAGAAAATGGCGAAAAATTCAAATTCCTAGATGTTCGCAGTACTAAAAATTTTGAAAAATCTCATATCTCTGGTTCAGTTAATTTACCACTAGAAGAATTAGAAAAAAGAAAAACAGAAGTACCTTTTGGCCGTCTTGTAGTGGTTGACAACAACCCCTTGCGTGCCTTTCAAGCCGCCGTTAGGCTTTTTGATTTGCATTTCATCGATGTTGTTTATTTATCAGAGGACTTAGAAAAATTAAGAAATTAGGTTTTTATTGATAAAAATTATCTTTAATAATTTGAAGGAAAAATTCTTTATTAAAATTTTTTAAATAAAAAAAGTCTGCAAGGTTTCCCTCCTTGAACAGACTTATGTGAAAATTTACTTAACTACAAAATTCCTCCCTCCTCGTAGATTTTTTTTAAGAAAAAAACTTTTTGCTTAAGCGACTCTTTTTTGAATTTTTTTTCCAAAAAAGTGAACACCGCATGAATCCAAACACTTGTCTGGACAAAGTCTTTTTCTATCTGTGAGGCAGGTTTTCCGAAAACCTTGGCCAACTCTTTATTATATTCAGTCCGAGAAGGAACACTAAAGCTGCCTTTAGACACATTAGCCAAAGAAGCGATTCTTTTTACCTCTTTGTTAAGAATCGCTTGATACTTTTTCCCACCAATCAGACTCATTACTCTATTTTGGAAAGTGCAAACCCTTACTTCTTCAAGGCAATATTCATAATCACTCTGTTCTTCGTAAGGATTTTCACAGAAAATTTTAGCATGATATCCCTCGTGAAGAAGCACTATGGCCTTTATATTGGAACTAAAAGGAATATAATCCATTAGCACCAAAGAGCGGATCTCTTTCACAAAACACCCCACAAGACTTGCTTCAAAAATCATCGCCCACTCTTGATTAATTTTCTTGTCCTCTTCGCGAAGAGGAATAATAATGAACCAATTAGCGCTTTTGGCATCTTCAGCAACCAAAACACCTTTTTCATTTGGAATCCCTAGTATAGAATTTTTTTCCACAAATTGAAAAATTTTATTTGCTTGTTGATCCCTGATTCTGTGAACCACTGTTCTAGTTGCATCAAGCCATACTTTTCTAATTTTATCTCTTTCATCAGGAAAGTTTTCAGTACCACTAGAATAACTAACGCTAAAAATTGTTGCCAAAAAAAACGCGAACAAACAAACATAAAAACGAAACCTAAACATAGCAACCTCCTCATTTTTTGTTGTTGTTAAAGAACTTACTCGGATAAATCCCATGAGCTCGAATTAATAACATACTTTTCCATCTTTGTAAATAATTGACCTCGTAAAAACCTCGAATTTAATATCCCTTTTTCTTAAAACAAAAAACTCCCCCTTGTAGAGAGTTTTTAGTTTTTGAGCGGGTAACGGGAATCGAACCCGTCTCTCGTCCTTGGCAAGGACGTATAATAACCACTATACGATACCCGCTTTGTCATTTTTCAACGTTTCTCTTAATAACACTTTTATTTCTTCTCGTCCATAGCCAGTCTTAAAATAAGCTTCTCTTTTTCTCGCATCTTTCTCAGAACGAAAACCTTCATAAAATAACAGCTGGAAAGGTTTTCTTTTTTGAGTAGATCTGTTCCAACCCTTATTATGATATTCCAATCTTTTTTTCAAATCTTTCGTAAAACCAATATACAATTTCTGATCTTTTAAACTTTTTAAAATGTAAACATAGTAAAAGATCATAGGTTTTTTAAAGAATTACGGGTACCCGCCAATCGGCGGGATCTCGTCCTTGGCAAGGACGTATAATAACCACTATACGATACCCGCTTTGTCATTTTTCAACGTTTCTCTTAATAACACTTTTGTTTCTTCATAAAAATTAACAAAAAAAACTCTTTTCGTCAAACATGGAAACAAAAACCTGCCCTTCCGTTTAATTTAATTAGTTTTTCTATGGTATAATTTATTTTAGAGAAAATCATTAAAATAACTCCGTTAGCTTTTTTATGCATATCCCATTGGCTGAGTTGGTCCGCCCTAAAAGTTTAGAAGAATTTTTTGGACAAGAAAAGTTATTAGGACCAAACTCTTATCTTTTCTTCGCTATCCAGAATGATTGCGTACCCTCACTAATTTTGTGGGGACCGCCGGGTAGTGGCAAAACTACTTTAGCGTATATCATTGCTCAAACTACTCATTCAGAATTTTTTTCCATTAGCGCCGTTTCTTCTGGTAAAGAGCGTCTTTTAGAAATTATTAAAACTGCCCAAGAAAATCTTTCAACTGGAAAAAAGACCATACTTTTTTTAGACGAAATTCATCGCTGGAATAAATCTCAACAAGATGCCTTATTGCCTTTCATAGAAAATGGCACTTTGACACTGATCGGCGCCACCACAGAAAATCCTAGTTTTGAAGTCAATTCCGCTTTAGTTTCTCGCGCCCGGGTTTTTGTCCTAGAAAAACTTTCTCCTCTAGCATTAGAAAAGATAATCCGCCGCGCTTTAGAAAAAATTAGTAAAAAGAAAAAAGTTATTATCTCGGAAAAAACCCTCCGTCTTCTAGCCAACCTTGCCAATGGTGATGCACGCATGGCCTTGAATACTTTGGAAGCTTGTTTACAAAAAAATTCCCTCATTACTACAGAACTCATCAAACAAGTTTTGCAAAAATCTCATCTACTTTATGATAAATCTGGAGAAGAGCATTATAATCTCATCTCCGCCCTGCATAAATCTATGCGCGGTGGTGACACCAAAGCTTCCGTTTACTGGTTAGCACGAATGCTGGAAGGTGGTGAAGATCCTTTGTATATTGCTCGTCGCTTAATACGTTTCGCCAGTGAAGATATTGGACTCGCTAACAACACTGCTTTGCTTTTAACTAATGCCGTTTTTGACGCTTGTCATAAACTAGGCTATCCGGAATGCAAAGTGCATTTAGCTCAATGCGTTATTTATTTAGCTAAATCCAAAAAAAGTATTGCCGCTTATGAGGCCTATAATCAAGCTCAAAAGGCAGTGGAAAAATTCGGTAATTTGCCGGTACCTTTACATCTTCGAAACGCCCCTACCCAGTTAATGAAAGAATTAAATTATGGTAAAAATTATAAATATACACCTAAAGAAGACAGTACCGGCCAAACTTATCTGCCCCCAGAATTAAAAAACTGGCTATAATCATTAACTATTAAATTAAATCCGATTAACTACAAAAACAAAATAAAAAATAGCTAGCATTAAAAAACAATTTTTAACTAACCCTGTTTTAGGCAACTAATCTCTTCACGAATTAAAATGTTAGCAATATTTTTTCAAAAAGATCTGTTAAACGTTCTAGCTATTGGTAAGTTTAAATTTTAAATTTATTAAAAGACTATCTGTTGAAAAAAAATTTAAAATTTACAGTTTATTTATTTTTCAAAAAATAATTTAACAACCTAACATCTTTAAAATTATCCACTATTAACTACCTAAATTACTCTTATTTCAAAAAATATGCTATGCTGAAAAAGCAGTTATAAAAATTCTCATAAAAAAATAATTTTAATCTCAATTTTAATTTTAATTTTAATTTATGCCTTCCCGCGTTTATTCTGCCTGCACTTTCGGGATGGAAGGAAAAATTATTGAAATTGAAGCCGATGTAGCTCCCGGTCAACCACTTTTCAACATTGTCGGTTTGCCTGATACTGCCATCAAAGAATCACGCGACCGAGTTGCTAGTGCCATTCGCAATTCTGGTTTTAAACCACCTCATTTTTTTGGTCGTGCCACCGTCAATTTAGCTCCAGCAGATTTAAAAAAAGAAGGTCCGGCTTTTGATTTTCCTATTGCATTAGGCATTCTTTTAGCCTCTGGCCAAATTAAAGAATTACCAGAAAAATCCATCTTTCTAGGCGAACTTTCTTTAGACGGAAGATTACGAAAAATTAAAGGCGTTTTACCTATTACGATTTCCCTTTTAGACAAAGGTTATGAAAATATTTTCTTGCCGGAAGAGAATGCGTTTGAAGCTAATTTAGTAGAAAAAATTAAAATTTTTCCTCTAAAAAACATCTCCCAATTTATCAGTTTTTTAAACAAAAAAATTTTCTTATCTCCTCTCAAAAAAACCCCTATTGATTGGGAAAATTTACAAACTGAATCATCTTTTGATTTTTGTTTTATCAAAGGCCAAGAACACGCTAAACGCGCTTTGGAAATTGCTGTCGCCGGCGGACATAATATTTTACTTTGCGGACCGCCAGGCAGTGGAAAAACTCTACTAGCACGTTCTGTTTGCTCGATTATGCCACCCATGACAATGGAAGAAGCTTTTGAAACTACTAAAATTTATTCTATTGCCGGCCTAACTGGCGCTGACAAACATTTAATCACTGAAAGACCCTTTCGTAGTCCCCATCATAGCGCTAGCGCTGTTTCTCTAGTAGGTGGAGGAACTTTTCCCCGCCCAGGAGAAATTTCTTTAGCTAATCGCGGAGTACTTTTTCTAGACGAATTTCCCGAATTTTCCCGAGAAGTAATTGAAAACCTGCGCCAACCATTGGAAGATGGCCAAGTCTCTATCGCTCGCGCTCAAGGCAGTCTAACTTTTCCTGCTCGTTTCATTCTGATAGCCGCTATGAATCCTTGTCCTTGCGGCAATGCCACCGATCCAGAAAAACATTGCGTTTGTTCTCCTTCGCAAATTATTCGTTACAAACAAAAACTTTCCGGTCCTATTATGGATCGGATTGATTTACACATTGAAGTTCCTCGTTTAAAATTTGAAAAACTTTCCACTAATCAATTAGCAGAAAAAAGCGCCGAAATTCGCCGGCGAGTAACGCGAGTTCGTCAAATTCAAAAAATACGCTTTCAAAAGACAGGCATTTATACTAACGCCGAAATGACTTCTCACCACCTGCGTACTTTTGCTCCTATTGGCCAAGCAGAAAAAGATTTGCTCAAAAGAATTATTTCTCAAATGGGACTTTCTCCCCGAGGCTATCATCGCCTTCTAAAAGTTGCTCGCACAATTGCAGATATGGAGGGAAAAACCCAAATTGAAACCAAGCATCTAGCTGAAGCCGTCCAATATCGCTTTAGAGAATAGAATAAACGAACAATCAATGACTGGTTGGCAACAACAATTTACTAAACATTTATAATTTTGAACTTGAAATTTATTTAGAATTTAGAATTTCTTAACTTCCTCTTTTAAAGAAATAACAAGTAAAAAAAGCTTATTCTTGTTAGTAAATATATCCCTTAATTACCCTGCTTTTAGCGGAAATAGTTCGACTAGAAACCTTAGCAAAGCCGGAATAATTCATCTCCTTAATAGTCACCGAATCGCCGCTGACATTTGTCACAATTCCCACATGGCCATACCAACTCTCGTTGGTTACAATAATCGCCCCTTTTTTGGGAGTTTTCCCAGTACTAGCGCCATAGGCTTTGGCGTGATAGAGCCATGTTCCAGCATTACCTCCCCAAGGAATATATTTATTCTGCGCCACATACCAAGTACAATAACCATAAGGGAAAACATGTCCACCTTTAGGGTTACGATCAATAATTGACGGCCCTCGCGAAGTATCCTCAGAAGCAATACCAGAGCTATAATAGTTCCTTTGCGGCAAGACTCCTGATGGCTTAGGCGTTTCAATTTTTCCATCTGGAATAATCAGCTCTTGCCCTTCTTTTAAAGCTCCATCTGCAGTTAAATCATTAAAAGCAATAATTTTTTCTTTATCAGCCGAATATTTTTTGGCAATAGCATCAATTGTATCACCACTTTTAACTACATGTTGCACACCTGTAGTAGGTAAAATAAAAATTTTATCTCCCGGCTGAATTAAGTTAGGATTATCCAAATCGTTAGCCCATAAAATGGTATTCACAGTAATTTTAAAATCACTGGCAATTGATCCCACTGTATCCCCGCTTTTTACTTCATAAACTGCTACATCCGCGCCCTCACTTAAAAGTTGTTTAGCATCTGGTGGTTGAATAGAGCTAAGCACTTGATATTGCATCTGATTTTGATTCAAATTCCCATCCTGAATCATAAGGGCAAGAATATCTTCTTCTTTCAAATCTCCTTTTTCCATTTCCAAAGGAACTGTTGTTAAATCTCCCTTAAAACTATGACTTTCCACTCTTTTTTTAATTAATTCCTGACTTTTGTTTGCCGTTTCCTTCTGGTTAAAGAGAAAATGTTCTCTTCCCTCTTTGATATTCAAATTGCCTAAAACTACTAACGCCGTAGCCAAAGAAACTACTGCTGCTGCCGAATCTTTACGAAAAAAGACTAGCAAAAAACCAGTCCTCTCGGATTTTATCCAATTTATTAGTTTTACCTCAATCATTTTCAATCGATTCTTCCAAGACGACTGTACCCTTTCAGCTAAATTTTCCGCTGAAAAATCGCCCAGAGACCCCTTTCTTCTGTTTTTCCGTTCTTTTAGCCTTAAAATAAAGCTTTTTATAGATTTATTTCCCTTAAAGTTGTTAATTTATAGGACTGAATTTAGGCTAAATAAAAGGATTTTTATCTTTTGTGAAAACAAAAATCCAAAAATTAAGCTCTTTGAAAAACCGTCCATCAAAAAACAACCAAAAAATGCTAAAAAACACCTTTCTAATATTAACAGAAAAACCAAATTTGTCAACCCAATTTTCTAACCGCCTGACAAAACTTCTCTCCTCTATCAAACTCATTTTGAAACATTCCAAAACTAGCACATCCGGGAGAAAGTAAAACAATGTCATTAGGTAAAACCTCTTTTCGGCAAACCGCCACCGCCTCCTCAATACTCTCAAAAATTCCTGCGATTTTCTTTTCACCTCCCAATTTTCCAACTAAATTTTTCAATCCTTCTGTTGCCGAACCATTTAAAAAATAAACTTTCCGCACTTTAGGATTCTCAGCAATCTCTCGGGCAAAACCTTCTAAATTTAAATTTTTATTTGAACCGCCAGCAATTAAATGAATGTCCTCTTGAAAAGACTGAATTCCTTTAATACCGGCCTCTGGAGTAGTCGCCGCTGTATCATTATAAAATTTAATTCCATTCAACTCTCTAACTAATTCTAATCGATGAGGGGCGCCGGCAAAATTACTTACCGCCGACCAAATAACTTCAGGTTTAACTTGCAAAAACAATCCCGCCGAAACAGCCGCTAGAACATTTTTTTGATTGTGTTTACCCCTTAATCGTAAATTTTGAATTGCTCCTAATTCGCCACTTTTTCCTTCCCAAAAAAAGCTAATTTTTCCCTCTTTTAGATAAACATTTCTTTCTAAACCGTTACCCTTTTCAGAAAAATAACCTATTTTTTGTTTTAAAGCGCTTTTCTTTGTTAACCACAAATCTTCAATAAAATTTTCTCCATCTATTACCAGCCAATCCGTTTCTTTTTGAAATTCAAAAATAGCTTTTTTATCTTGAGCATACTCGGCCATATTATGGTAATAATTTAAATGATCTTGCAAAAGATTAACCACTACTGCACCAAAAGGACTAACTTTTTTTCTTTTTAAAGCAGAAAGTCGCCAAGATGACAATTCAAAAACCACCCAAGTTTTTTCATCAATTATTTTTAGTTTTCCCATAACTCCCTCTTGACCCACTCCAACTAAAACCACCTTTTCCCCCGCCTTTTTTAAAATTTCATAAATCAACAAAGCAGTGGTAGTTTTACCTTTTGTGCCGGTTATTCCAATAATTTTTTTACTTTTACATTCTTGAAAAAACAAGCTAGCGTCCATTTCCACCGGAATTTTCTTGCTAAAAGCTAGCTGAACATACTCATTATCCCAACGTACTGCCGGATTTTTAACTATTAAATCCGTTTGCGTAAAATCTTCTACCCGGTGAATACCCGTAACAATCGTTAGATTTTTCAAACCCTTTAACTTTTCTAAGCTCGGCGCTAATTCAGAGCTTCTTTTTAAATCAGTTGCCACCACACGAGCGCCCTTTTTCAAAAACCATTGAATAGTTTCCACTGCTCCACCATGAAGTCCAATACCCATAACGGTAACCCTTTTGCCTGTATATTGCTGCATAAATTTTAAAAAGTTATTCTTGATTTATTAATGAAGCTAACTCTACTAATCTAGTAGCATAACCCCACTCATTGTCATACCAACTAACCACTTTTACTAAATTACCACCCACTACATTAGTAAGTTCTGTTTGAACAATGCTGGAATGTGGATTTCCTAAAATATCTCGAGAAACCAAAGCTTCTCCTGTAACTTCTAAAATACCTGCCAATTCATTTTTAGCAGCCTGGCTAAGAGCATTATTAATTTCTTCGACAGTTACTTCTTTTTTAGTTACCACCACAATATCACTAATAGAACCGACCAAAGTAGGTACCCGAAAAGCCATTCCGTCAAATTTGTTTTTAAGCGACGGAACAGCTAGAGTAGCCGCAATAGCTGCACCAGTAGTTGATGGCACCACATTTTGCGCTGCCGCTCGACCCCGCCGCATATCTTTTTTCCCACCCGGACCATCCACTAACATTTGCGTAGCAGTATAGCTGTGAATTGTACTCATCATTGATTTCTCTACTCCAAAATTTTCTTCCAATACTTTCATTATTGGGGCAATACAATTGGTTGTGCAAGAAGCCATTGACACTATAACATCACCAGCAGAAATTTCTTTTTCATTACAACCAAGCACCACCGTCTTAATAGTTTGATCTTTAGTTGGCGCCGAAATAATAACTTTTTTCGCTCCGGCAGTTAAATGTTTATTACAAGACTCTCTGTCAATAAAAACTCCTGTACATTCCAAAACTACTTCCACCCCTAACTCGCCCCAAGGCAAATTAATTGGATCTTTTTCCGCTAAAACTTTGATTTTCTGACCATCAATAAATAAGCTTTTTTCTTTTATTTCAATTTTTTTCTCATATTTTCCGTAGGCACTATCATATTTTAAGAGATAAGCCAGATTTTCTAAATCCCCTAGATCGTTAATCGCCACCACTTCTAACCCTTTTTCTAAAGCAATTTTTAGCGCCGCTCGTCCAATTCTGCCAAAACCATTAATTGCAATTTTCATTTTTTATAATTAAAAATTAGTAACCTCTTTATTTTTTTACTTTCCTAAATTTTAATCAATCTAGCTCCGAATGTCCGAAAAATTTTTATTCCCTGCTCTTCCATTTGATCATCAGAGTATTGGTGCCCAACAAAAACAAACTTTGGCCTAGCACGTAAAACATAACGACGAATGTTTTCTGATCCAATATGGATACTATCTGTTGGATCATCCAACATATTTAAAGGTCCAGCATGCAAAAGAAGAACATCTACCGCAGGAAAATTATCAGCAAATTCTTTAGCGTCTTCTTCTGTGTACATCAAATCAGAATTCTTGTATTTTAAACAACCTTGAAAACCACCCCATTTCATTCCCCCATACTCCACTATTTTTTTGTGCAAATTGTTTATTCCCAAATTTTCCAAATATTCACCACTATCATGATTACCATAAACTCCAAAAGCTGGCTTTCTGGATAATTTTTCCTTATCCCTTAATTCGCCAAAATCAAAAATACTTAAATCCCCAGTAGTTACCAGTACATCACAAAGCTGGTATAATTCTTTGAAATTATTGGCTTTCTGATCAGAATAACGAAGGATTTTCATTTTGTTTTAATAAGCATAATTATCCGTTTTTTAATTCAATAATCCCTTTATTTGCTAACCGCCTCTTACTTTATACATCATACGTCCAGATTAGCCACATTTTTAGCGTGAGCTTGGATAAATCTCTTACGAGGATCCACTTCACTACCCATTAAAATATCAAAAATTTCATCTGCTTTCTGCGCATCTTCAATTTTGACTTGATACATCATGCGCGTTGCCGGATTCATCGTAGTTTCCCATAATTGTTCTGGATTCATTTCTCCTAAACCTTTGTAACGTTGAATATTGATTTTAGATGGATTATTATTAGTTTCACTTTCTGCTTCTGTTATTAGTTCATCTCCTTCTTCCACTTGATTAGCACTTCCACCCATTTCTTTGATAATTGCCATCTTTTGCTGTTCAGTATAAGCATATTTAACTGTCTTGCCTTTTTGCAAACGATACAGTGGCGGTTGAGCGATATAAACATGACCGCGCCTAATTAACTCTTCAAAATGCCGATAAAGAAGAGTTAAAAGCAGAGTGCGAATATGACTGCCATCAACATCTGCATCAGTCATAATAATTAATTTATGATAACGCAGTTTCTCAAAATTCATCTGATCACCTACACCAATTCCTAAAGCAATGATCAGATTTTTAATTTCTTGGCTAGAGAGCATTCGATCTAATCGCGCTTTTTCCACGTTTAAAATTTTTCCTCGTAGCGGTAAGATAGCTTGATATTTGCGGTCGCGTCCCTGTTTGGCACTTCCGCCAGCCGAATCTCCCTCAACAATATATAATTCCGAAAGTGATGCTTCTCGGCTGGAACAATCAGCTAGTTTTCCCGGCAAAGTCATTCCTTCTAAAACACCTTTGCGAATTACTGCATCTTTCGCCGCCTTAGCTGCTAATCTTGCCCTAGCAGAAAGTAAACATTTACTCAAAATTGCTTTTGCATCTTGAGGATTCTCCTCTAAATACTCTGCCAAAGCTTGCGACATCACAGAATAAACAATAGAGCGCGCCTCAGAATTTCCTAATTTACTTTTGGTTTGTCCTTCAAACTGTGGTTCACTTAATTTCACCGAGATAATCGCCACCAAACCTTCTTTAACATCATCAGCTGTCAAAGCTCCTTCCTTTTCTTTGAGAAAATTATTTTTCTTGGCATAGTCGTTAAGTGCTCGCGTAAAAGCCGTTCGAAAACCTGTTTCGTGCATACCTCCTTCTGGTGTATGAATATTATTGGCAAAAGAAAGAATATGATCTTTAAAACCATCATTGTACTGGAAAGCAACTTCTACCAACATTCCCTGTTCCTCTTTCTCCACATAAAAAATATTTTTATTCACTGTTTCCTTATTGGTATTTAAAAAACTCACAAAAGATTTTATTCCTCCATCAAAACAAAAACCCACTTTCCGAAAAAGATCTTCTCTTTCAAATCGTTCATCAATTAATTTAATATGAATTCCTTTGGTTAAATAAGCTTGTTGTCGCAAATAATCTCCAATAGTTTTCCAATTCCACTCAATTTCTGGAAAAATTTGCGGATCAGGCTGAAAAATGATTTTGGTGCCAGTTTCTTCCGTTTTGCCTATAACTTTAATAGCGCCCTGCGAATTACCTCTTTTATATTCCTGAACCCAAATTTTGCCTTTTTGATAGATTTCTGCACGCATCCAAACAGATAAAGCATTAACCACCGACACACCTACCCCATGCAATCCGCCAGAAACTTTATAACCTCCGCCGCCAAATTTTCCTCCCGCATGCAACTTAGTTAAAACTGTTTCTAGAGCCGAAAGTCCAGTTTGCGGATGCTTATCTACCGGAATTCCCCGACCATAATCCCGCACCGAAATTTTATTTTCCGGTAAAATTTTAACTTCAATATATTTTCCGTGTCCGGCCATCGCTTCATCAATAGAATTGGAAACTACTTCCCAAATTAAATGATGCAAACCAGCTAAGGATGTTCCTCCAATATACATTCCCGGACGTTTTCTCACTGGCTCCAAACCCTCTAAAACTTGAATTGATTTAGCCGAATAATCCCCTTCTTTAGTTTTCTTTTCTCCTAACATAACTGTTTTATTCTTTTAAAATTTATAAATTACTCAAATACAAACCACTCGCCTTTTTACTTTTAGTAAAAAGCCAACTAATTATCCACTGGAACAGTTTAGCATAAAAAAGACCCTTAGCCAAGAACTTAATTCTTTGGTACCGGATCCTCCCCACCATCACTCCAAGGATGACAACGAAGTACTCTTTTAAAACCTAGCCATAATCCTTTCAAAACTCCAAAACGCTCCAAAGCCTCTAAGGTATATTGCGAACAAGTAGGATGAAAACGACAGATTCTTTCACTATAAAAATAGGATAACCAACCAGTGTCTCGAGAAAGAGTTTTTTGATAAAGTCGAATTAAAAAAATGAGACTTTTTTTCATCCATTTAATCGGTTAAAAGTGTTTTTTTAGCCACGATCCCATAAAGACCATCTAATTGACTAGTCATAGCATTAATTTCTTCTGCTGTTGCCTCTATCACCACAACAATCAAACCCGTGCAGTGTTCCATGCATTGTTTTTGGACGTTCACTCCTAAACGCGCCAAAATCAAATGTCCATTATGAGTTAGAATCCGATTAAGCTCTGGAGAATTTTTCTCCCGATCTTTGACTAGAATAGAAATGGTAGCTAAATGTTTTTTGCCCATAAAAAAAATTAAAAAATTATTTTCTAAACTATAGCGCAGAAAAAACTTTTCCTCTTCTTTCTTCAAAAACTCTCCCTAAAATTCAAAAACATTTCTCTTTAAAACGCTTTCTGCCACTCGCCTTTTCCAAACACTCTGAACAATTCCTAAACAAGCCAGTACTAATACTAAAAAACTTCCACCATAACTCAAAAAAGGCAAAGACAAACCTGCTACTGGCATTAGTCCTAAGTTCATTCCAATGTTTATTAAAATTTGAAAAAAAAGCATCACTTCAATTCCCCCCACCAATAAAAATCCCAAGGGATCCGGCGCTCGAGTTAAAACCTTTTTAAATCTCCAAAATAACAACCAAAAAAGAAAAAGTAATAAAAAAGAGCTTAATAAACCACCACTTTCCGCCACTGCGGCAAAAATAAAATCGGTATGTTTTTCTGGCAAAAAATTCAATTGACTTTGCGTTCCATTGCCAATACCTTTGCCGCTGATGCCGCCAGAACCAATCGCTACCACCGATTGAATAACATTATAACCGCTACCCAAAGCATCTCGTTCCGGATAGAAAAAATTTTCTACTCGTTTTTTTTGATAATCTTTTAATAAAAAATTCCAACTTAATAAAGCTGCCAGCAATCCGATTAAAAACAAGCCCGCTAAATTTTTCCAAGTAGCGCCTGCCAAAAAAATCATTCCTAACCAAATTGCTACTAAAGCCATGGCCGAACCAAAATCCGGTTGCGCCAAAACCAAAAAAAGCGGTAAACAAAGGTAGATAAAAGAAATCAAAATTAACCTTAAATTTATGCCTTCCGCCCGACCTTTTTGCGAAAAAAAATTCGCTAAAGAAATGATTAAAAAAAATTTCATTGCTTCTGCTGGTTGAAAATTAAACCAACCAAAATTGAACCAACCCACCGTTCCACGAATTTCTTTTCCTAAAAAAAGCACTGCCAAAAGCAATAAATTTCCTAAAAGATAAAGTCCACCCGAATAACTGGAAAAAAGATGATAATCCATCCAACTAAAAAAGAACAATAAAACTAATCCAATAATCAGAAAATAAAATTGTTTCAGAAAAATATTTTCTCCTGAAGTAGCTAATGATGAAGAAGAAAAAGAGTAAATCGCCAACATTCCAAAAGCCAAAAGGAAAGCAACGATTAAAAAAAGACTCCAATCAAAATTCCACTGCCGTAATTTATTTATCAGCATTTTAAAAATCAAAATAAATTTTTTAGTTTCGTAATAATTTCAAAACGAGAAAAATCTTTGACAGTTACTAAAACCATTATACCTAGCAAAAAAGCAAAACCTGCAGTATGAATATAACCCTCTATTTTTCGACTAATTGGCCGTCCTTTAATTTTTTCAATCAATAGAAAAAGAGCGCGCCCGCCATCCAAAGCCGGCAAAGGTAAAAAATTAATCACTCCCAAATTAACGGAAAGCATAGCGGCAAATTGAAAAAGATAAGTCCAACCTAATTGCGCTACTTGACCAGTCATCACAGCAATTCCCACTGGCCCAGCTACGTCAGAAGATACTTTTGAAGAAGAAGAAAAAATTCCCACCACTAAATCCTTTAAAAAAAACAAAATTGCTCCTATTAAACTAAAAACACTTTTAATTGCCATCCCTAGCGCCGCCCAAAAACCATATTCCTTAATAGCTGTTTTGGCTAAAACAACACCCAAAAGACCCTCTCCCTCCGGAGCCGTTGATCTAATTGCCACTTCAATTTTTCTTTCTCCTTGAATATTTTTTAACACCAAACTAACCGACTGGCCAGCAGATTTTTTTACTAACTCCTGAAATTCTTCAACCGTTTTTATTGCTATTAAATCGCCCTCCGCCGTTTGAAAAGCAACTACCTCATCCCCCATTTTCACACCTCCTTCTTCTGCTGGACTTTTTCTTGCCACTTGGACAATTTGTACTTTTGCATCTTCGCCAGAATAATTTTCTTCAACAATTTCCGGTACCCCATTATAAAAAGCTAGAAAAAAAAGCCCTCCCGCCAAGACAAAATTCATTAAAACTCCGGCGGATAAAATAACAAACCGTTTCCAAATTTTCTGGCTAGAAAAACTGTCAGAGGCTTTTTCCTCTCCACCATCTTCACCTTTGATTTTCACAAATCCTCCCAAAGGAATCCAATTAATAGAATAAACAGTTTCTTTTCGTTGGCGCACTTCTTCTTCAATCTCTCGATTACCCCAAATCCACTTTCTTTTCCCGTCCGCTCCTTTATAAAACCCCACTATTCGAGGAGGAAAACCAAAGCCAAACTCTTCTGCTGTTACTCCCAACTTTCTAGCCGTCCAAAAATGTCCCCATTCATGCGCCAAAACTAAAACACCTAAAATAACCGCCAATAGCAAAAGTGTAGAAAACATTTTTCCCAAATAAAAATTAAAAAACTTCCAACAACAAACCAATCGCTAGCTAAAAAACCATTGAAAAAGATTTAAACTGCCATAATCTCCTTCTCCTTTTTAGCCCGCTCAACTTCCAATTGATCATTGAATTTATCTATTAAAGATTGTATTTCTTCTTTAGCCTTGAATTTTTCGTCTTCAGAAATAGCGCCAGTTTTTTCTTTTTCTTTCAGCTTGTCAATGAACTCCTCGCGAACCTTTCTGATTCTAATCCGCGCTTCTTCAGTTTTCTTGCCCAACACTTTCACTAATTCTCTCCTACGTTCCTCAGTCAAATCCGGCAAAACTAACCGCACCACCTTCCCGTCATTATTAGGATTTAAATTTAAATTAGATTCCCGAATTGCTTTTTCAATATCCACCAAATTATCCCGATTCCAAGGCGCAATTACAATAGTTTTGAAACCCTCCAAAGAAATAGCGGCTACTTGTTTAATCGGCGCCAAAGTTCCAAAATAATCCACTTTAATATCCTCCACAAGCGCTGGAGTGGCTCGACCAGTTTTTAAAGTTTGAATTTCCTTTAAAAAAAACTCTTTTACTTCCTTCATTTGTTTTTCCCCTATTTTTAGATCTTCCTGCCACATAAAATTAATTTAAAAAATTAAAAGGGAAATAATTTAAATTGATTTTTGAAACGACCAACACCTACAAAAATATTTTCTCGATTAGCTGGATCAATTTGAATTATATCCAAAGAGCGGGTAATATTGAATTGAGTAGTTGACCAAGTTTTCCCATCATCAACAGATTGATACAAAGTTTTTCCGGAAGAATAAAAAATTCTCTTATTTTGGCTGTCAACCGCCAAACCTTTAGAATTAATTTCTTCTGGTTTAGTTAATGTTTTAAGCACTTGCCAATTTTTCCCCCGATCTTCGCTTACTTGCAAACCCTTTTTCGTACTCAAAAAAATTCGCCCCTCTTTCTTCTTATCAGCAATGAGATTATTCACTCCATCTGAATTAACAATTTCCACAAAACTATCTCCTCCATCTTCCGTCATCCAAGCACCAGAAGAAAAAGTCCCTAAATAAAAAATTTTACTATTAAAAGGATCTCGAGCAATTCTGGAAATGCCACTTCTTGACCAAAAAAGATTTCCCCAAGTTTTTCCTCCATCTAAGCTGCGAAACAAGCCGCCAGTAGAATTGCCTATCAAAATATCCTGATCATTTTCCTCTGACAAAGAAAGTACCGTTACAATCGTTCCATCGGTCTTTTCAGTATAAATTTCCTCCCAAGTCTCTCCACCGTTAACACTTTTAAAAACCTTTCCTCGATCACCCTTTTTGCCGGCAAAATAAATATTTTGAGAGTTTTGTCGGCTAATAGCAATCGCCGTCACAGTATTATAACCGCCATTATCCCGACTCCAATTTTCCCCGCCATCAACAGAACGCAAAATTCCTAACTGATCCGTCCCCAAATAGATAGTTTGGCTGTTTTGTGGATCAATTTCTAAAGCCAAAACCGCTTGATTAGCCAAAGAAACACCCTCACCAGCCTGAGTTTTTTGCACAAAGACTTTTCCGCCATCAGTAGATTTATACAAACCCCCGTCAGGTTTGCCGGCAAAATTACAACCAGAAAAAAATACCGCTCCTAAAAAAAACACCCAAAAACTATTTTTTAATCCCCTTTTTTGTCTTGTCATGTTCTTTGTTTTATATTTTAAAAACTGTTTTTCTTATATCATAAACTAAACAAAAATTCAAATTTTTGACAAAAAATTAAAAATATTCCATACTGCTAGGCTAACTAAATAATCCCCGACATATGAATCAACGCATCGCTAAAATTAATAGCTTTCTAGCTAGGGAAATTTCTGCCATTCTAAAAAAAGAGCTTTCTTTGAAGCCAACAGTTTTAGTTTCTGTCTCCCATGTAGAAACCTCAGCTGATTTGCAGCAAAGCCGAATTTTCATTAGTGTTCTTCCTTTTAAGGAAAGCAATTACGTCTTAAAAACTCTGAAAAAGGAAATTTTTTCCTTGCAAGGCGCGCTAAATCGAAAGATGGCAACTAAAATTATTCCCCGTTTAATTTTTTGTCTGGATGAAAAACTTCAAAAAGTCAGCCAAATTGAAGAAATTTTTCAAAAAATAAAAGAAGAAAAAGATCTTTAAATGCTGTTTGAACCTCTTTTATGGAAATTTTATTGGAAAAATTTTATCAATTAAAAAATACTTTTACTCAAAATCCTCCCCAAAAAACTCTTTTAGTCGTCCATCCCTCACCAGACGCTGACGCATTGGGAGCTCTTTTGGCCTTAGATGATTTTCTCAAAAAAAATTTTGCCAGCCAAAATTATCTTTTTTCACCTGACCCTCCACCGCAAAATCTCAATCAACTTTTCCCCTATTCTCAAATAACTCAAACTTTACCTGATAATTTTTCCGTTTTTGACACTTTATTTTTTCTTGATCGCGGAGATGTTTTCTACAAGTTAAATTTAGATAAAAAAGTTTCTGCTACCAATTTTCAAGGAAAAATTGTTAATATTGATCACCACCCTCACACCTTTATTCCCGAAGCGATTAATATCCTAGACATTCAAGCAGCCGCCACCTGTGAAATTATTTTTCGCCTCTTTGAATTTTTTCAATTTCCTATCAATCCAACAGTAGCCCAATATCTTTTAAATGGTCTCTATGCCGATACCGGCGGTTTCCGACATAATAATACTTCTCCCGCTTGTTTAGAAATTAGCGCTACTCTTTTAAAAAAAGGTGCTTCTATTGTTAAAGCTAACCGAGAAATTTTTGCCCAAAAATCGCTAGGAACTCTGAAACTTTGGGCTATTGCTCTAGAACGAGCACGCATTAACCCTAAAACCGGAATGGTAGTTTCCTTTATTACCAAAGAAGATTTAAAAAATTGCCAAGTCCAAGAAAGCCAAATTTCCAGCATCTCTGAAATCCTTAATACCATTTCTGAATCACGTTTTTCTTTAGTGCTTTCAGAAAAAGAAAGTGGCAAAATCAAAGCCAGCCTTCGTAGTGAAGAATATAAAGGAGTAGATGTTTCCGCTATTGCCCGAAAATTCAAAGGAGGCGGGCATAAGCTAGCTAGCGGTTTTGAAATTAAAGGCAAATTAACTCAAGTTGGAGATAGCTGGATTATTGAGTAAAAAAGTGAACTATTTTTTTAAAATATAAAAATTCCACAAAAAAAGCACCAAAAACACAAAAAATTTAGCACGCTTTAAATTAGTTAATCAACTAATCCTTCTATTTCTTCACAATTTTATCAATCAATCCATATTTTTTCGCTTCTTCAGCACTCATAAAAAAGTCTCGTTCGGCATCAGCTTCTATGGTAGAGACTTTTTGGCCAGTGTGTTCAGCCAAAATTTTATTCAACTTAGCCTTCACTTCTAAAATATGTTTGGCATGAATATTAATGTCAGTGGCTTGTCCTTCCACGCCGCCCATCACTTGATGAATCATAATCTCGCTATTTGGCAAAGCCAATCGCCGTCCCTTAGTCCCTGCCGCTAACAAAATCGCCGCCGCGCTTGCCGCCAATCCCACGCAAATCGTAGAAACTGGCGCTTTAATATATTGCATCGTATCATAAATTGCCAAAGCCGCCGTGACACTGCCTCCGGGAGAATTGATGAAAAGTTTTACTTCACTTTGATTATCTTGCGATTCCAGAAAAAGAAGTTGGGCAATCACCGCATTAGCGGAAAGGTCATCAATTGGCAAACCTAAAAAAATAATTCTATCTTTTAAAAGACGAGAATAAATATCATAGGCTCGTTCTCCAAATTGACTTTTTTCAATGACAGTTGGAATTAACATAAAAAAACAGCTAAAATTAAATTGCTAATCTAAAATTCGCTAATCTAAGATCCAAGTTGAAAAAAATTCAAAACAATAAAAAAATAATCTATTTCAAATCCAAAAGATAATTCAAAACCTTTTCATTAACCAATTCCCCTTTAGCTTTTTCATATAAGGCTTTTAAATCTACTTGCTGTTTTTCTAACGCCTGCATATTTTCATAATAACGCAAAAACCAATTCATTTTTTCTTCTATCTCAGCATTTTCCGGCTGAATTTTTTCCTCTTTAGCAATTTGCATCACAATCAATCCGGCTTTAACTCTTTTGGCTGCTTCATTAGCCTGCCACTTTTTCTTTAACTCTTCCCGATTAAGGCCTATTTGGCGAAAATAATCCTCTTCACTCATTCCCATCATCGCTACTCTCCCAGCTAATTCGCTAAGCATTTTATCCGCTTCGCTAGACACTAAAACTTCAGGCAATTCCACTTGGCACTCTTCTACTAATTTTTCTAAGATCGCCACTTGTCGCTTATTTCTCCATTCATTTTCCTTTTCTTGCCTGATTCCTTGATGAATATTTTCTGATAACTTTTCCAAACTTTCAAAGCGTCCAATACCCCGAGCAAATTCATCATTAATTTCTGGCGCAATTCTTTCCCAAACAGCGTGTACTTTCACCTTAAAAAGACACTCCTGATCTGCCAAAAATTGATTGTGATATTCCTTGGGAAATTTCAATTTAAATTCTTTCTTTTCTCCCGCTCGCATCCCTACTAAATTTTCTTCAAATCCAGGAATAAATTTCTTTTCTCCTAAAATTAACTGGTGTTTTTTAGCTACTCCTCCTTCAATAATGGCAGCCTCTTTAAAAACTTCAAAATCGATTTCCAGTTGATCTTTTAAGCGCGCCTCTCGCTGAACCAAAACCGTTTTAGCCCTCTGATCAGCCAAAAATTTCAACTCTTTCTGTACCTCTTCTTCGGTTACTTCAATTTTTTCTTGAGGAGAACTACTATTGACTTTTTTAACTAAAGATCGCCAATCTTGCAGATTAACTTCTGGGAAAATCGACACTTCCGCTTCAAAAACCAAAGCCTTTTTTCGACCCTGTGCTAAAACCTTAATTTCTGGACTGCCAATAACGGGAATTTTTTCATCCAAAATTCCATCTACATAAAATTTTCGCACCGCTCGTTCTACCATTTCTGCCAAAAAAACCTCTTTGCCAACCGTATTTTCTACAATTTTCTCTGGCACCTTACCTTGACGAAACCCGTTAAACTTCATCTTAGTAGAAAGCTCTTCCGCTGTTAAATGACTGATCCTTTCAAAAACTTCAGCTGGCACAGAAAAAATCAATTTCATTTTTGACTTAGGTAGTGTTATTTTTTCTATTTTCACTACTGAGTTCTCTTTTTTCTTGAAGCTCATTAAACAAACAATAAAAGTTTAAATATATCCCTAAAAAATCCCAAAATAATCTAACACAATTAGCAACAAATTAAGCAAGCTTTCTCGCAATAAAATTCAAATCTTAACACCAAACTTTCTCCAAAATTTCAAAAAGAATAAAAACCCAATACCTGTAAACAACAAAACTGGCTATTATTCTTTACCAAATTTCTCTTGATAAAGCTGAATACTCTTCTTTCCTGCCTCCAACGCTTCTTTTTTTTCAAAAAAACCTGATACGACGACTTTCTTGCCATCAATCTGTTTATAAGTTTCAAAAAAATGCTTAATTTCTTTTAAAAGATGCGAATTTAAATCGGCTAAATCTTGCACCCCATTCCAACGCGGATCTTCAGTTGGCACTGCAATAATTTTATCATCACAATCTCCACTATCATTCATCTTCATCAACCCCACTGGCCTAGCAACTACCAGAATACCCGGTGCCAAAGGAAAAGTAGAAAGCACAATTACATCCAAAGCATCTCCATCTTCCCAAAGAGTTTGCGGCACAAAACCATAATCGAAAGGATAATCCTGGGAAGTCTTCATTGCCCGATCTAATTTAATTAAACCAGTTTTTTTATCAATTTCATACTTGTTTTTAGAACCGCGAGGAATTTCAATAATAACATTCATCTCGGAGGGAAAATTTTCTCCTTTGTCTAAATCGTGCCATAAATTCATAATTGTAAATTTAAAAATTAATTTTCTTCTTTTTGAATAGCCCCTTCTTCTGTTGATTCAACCGCTTCGTCTTCCACTAAATTTTCTTTTTTCTTTTTCTTGGTTGCTACTTGTTTTTCTCCTTCTTCAATGGACTGTTCTTCAAAATTTTCCTCTTCAGCCTCTGCTTGTAACCGAGAATCTTCTTTTTCTACACCCATAACACTTAAACGCCAACCCACCAATTTGGAAGCCAAACGAACATTTTGTCCTTTTTTACCAATTGCCAAAGAAACTTGATCTTTCTGAACAAAAACTTTTGCTTCTCGGTTATCCGGTTCCAATTCTACACGCAAAACTTTAGCCGGTGATAAAGCGGCGGCAATTAATTTTCCCACATCATCACTCCATTCAATAATATCAATTTTTTCCCCACCTATCTCATCCACCACCGATTGAACGCGAGTACCTTTCTGCCCAACACAAGCGCCAATTGGATCAACACCCTTTTCTTCGGTATAAACCGCAATCTTTGAACGACTGCCCGCTTCTCTGGCAATTGCCCGAATCTGCACTAAACCAGTGTAAATTTCTGGCACTTCTAGTTCAAAAAGTTTAGCCAGAAGATTGGGATGACAGCGACTCAAAACCACTCCGGGACCTTGGGGATCAGATTCCACCTTTTCAATATAGACTTTAATCCTTCGACCAATTTCATAACGATCTCCCAAAAACTGGTTAGAAGGAAAAAGGACTCCTGTAGATTTTCCCAAATCAATAAAAACATTTTTACCTTCTACCCGCTGAATTATCCCACTAATAACCTCTCCCTCTCGTTCTTTGTATTCCTCATACATAGCATCTCTTTCCGCTTCTCTCAAGCGTTGAATAATCACTTGTTTAGCCGTTTGAGAAGCCACCCGACCATAATCTTCTTGCGGTTCTAAGTCTATTTCCAAAAAATCACCTACTTTCAAGTTAGGATCAATTTTTTGCGCCTCTTCCCAAAGAATATCCCGATCACGATTAAACCTAGGCAACCTTTCTTCCTCAAACTCATTAGCTTTCTTTTTTTCCTCCCAATTTCTAGATTCTTCCTTTTCAGCTTTTTTTTCTTCTTCCTCTAGAAGACTATTTTTATAAGCCTTAATACTCTCTGGATCACGACTAGTTTCATCTACCACTTCTTTTAACTGCTTAAAGCTTACATTACCCGTTTTTGCATCCAAACTAGCGACAATAATTTGTCCTTTTTTTCCATAATCCTTCTTGTAAGCCGCCGCCAAAGCCGCTTCAATACTTTCCATTACTTTTTCTTTTTCTAAACCTTTTTCTTCGCAAATCTGCTCAATAGCTCCGCCCAATTGACCCAAAGAAGATGGATCTTTAATAATTTTTCCAGTTGTTTTTTTCATCAGATTTTTCTTACAATTTAACCCCTAAATGTTACTTAATAAAATATACGCTTTTTGAAAAAATAAATTCCCGTCTCGCCGACCGGAATTACTCCTTCCCCACTTCTCTGCTAATTATAATCCTGATTATCCTTTTCGTCAAGAAAATTTTTTCAAAAATTTATTCTTTCCCACTCTAAAATTAAAAAATTTCAAAAAATTTTAAAACAATAAAAAAGGGTAAAATTATATTCAATTTCACCCTTGAAAAGGTTAATTAAATTTCACTCATTGACCTCATTGACATTGACATTGATCTCCTGACTGAGATAAATGAGACAATGAGCAAAAACAACTGCTACTATGAAAGCCAATAATAGCATAACTATAATAAAAAAATCCATACTCCACCTCCTTTGTTAGTTAACTAAGTGGTGGATAAGAAGATTTTCGGCAAGACAGAAGAGAACAACAATACTCTTCTGCCACCTTAGAGTTAACAAAAGTCTTGGTGATCCTGGCCTGATATTCGGCCAGTTTCCCTTCTTTTCTACATCGGATGCAAGTGGGGGAACTATCTTTACATTCACTCAAAAAATTGCACCCCCAACATACAGCTCTTTCCGAAGAAAAAAAAGCAGACATTTTTCCTCCTTTCCTTATTTTGATTTTGTTGAAAAACCTGATCGACAACTTTGTCGATCACTAATTAAATTAACTCGCATCAAACCACAAAGCCAGTTTTTTGTCAAAGAGTTAGGCTTTAAAAAAATTTCAACGTTGTAACCATTTTCTCAATTTTATCCCTTATCTGGACAAAACCAAAAGGATAAGTGAGAAAAGCGTTTTTGGGAGGCGGAAAGAACTGGTAAAAACTTCTCTCCATCCAACTGTTAGCACAATAGCAATCAAATTCCACTACACAGAGAAATCCAGCTTTCGACTTAAATTTCCCCTTCCATTTTTCAACTGAAAAAAAGTCCCCTATAAAAACATCAAATTGGGAAGAAAAAACATCGTCTGATTCCGGCGGAAACTCTTCCACTTGAAAACCAGAATCTTTTAAAAAACCTACTATCAATTTCCACTGCTCAACTTTCCAGTTTGGAATAGCTACTCCAATTTTTTCAACTCTCTTTTTTCGCCATAGATTTTGCATAATGCCTCCTTTCTTTCTTTCTTTTGTTGTTAAAGAACTTGAACTAAATTTGTTTATTGATTATAGCACAAATATCATAAATGCCATAAATCCCATTTTTCAAAACAATAAAAATCCGATCTTCAGTAGGAATGAAAATCGGATTTTATTTCTTCTGTTGTATTTTTTGTTATTTTTCCTCAATTTTCTAATCTCCAAATTTCACCATAGGAACATCCGAATCCGATGAGCGGCGGTTTTCATAGAAGAAAAAAGAAAGCCTAACAAACCAACTCCTCCTCCAGCGCCACCGCCTCGACGACGAATCCAGAAACGAATAAACCAACCAACAAAAGCCAATCCAAATAAGCCTTCCATCCACGGCAGATACTTTTTCCACCACGGCGTCATCGTCCCATCAGTCATTTGCTTTCCGTTATTCGGTACCAATGCTCCGTCTTCTGCTCCTTCCACCATCGGACTTTCCCCATTTACCACACTTTCTCCGCCAGTGCCAACTTCCGCACCTTCAGTCGCGCCTGCCACAGCTGTAGCTTTAAATCCAGTAATAGTAATATCGGCTGAATTTCCAAATATGCTCGCATCACCCGATTTTTCCGCGTGAATTCTAATCTTTCCAAAAGCAGTGGCTCCTTCTCCATGCAAAACAACAATTACCGAACGAGAAACTTGATTATTAAAGACAACGAAATCTCTTTCTACTCCGTTAACGGTTATTTTATAACTATTTTCGTCTAAATCAATCCAACTACTTTTACTTTCATCATAAGCATCCACACTGATCACTACCGTGCCGGTAAAGTAAGCATCATTATTATATTCATCTTTAGCCGTAATAGTGGCGGCAAAAGGAGAACTATCCGTTTGAGTGGTATCAGTGCTAATCACAAATTTATCCGTTTCCGCCACAATATCAATTGTATACGGATTGCTACTAGTACCTTTAAATGATTCATTGCCTAATTTGTCTTTCGCTTCAATGTAGTATTCAATATCCACATTAGGATTATATTGAGCTGGGATGGTTTCAGTGTAGGTATTACCACTGCCCTTATTCATTTCTTCTTCATTCCAAGTTCCTCCCTTTTGTTTCCAATGCAAGAATACTTTGTCCACTCCTGACCCATCGTCTGTTACATCTGCAGAAATTTGAATAGGATCTCCTGTGTCAGCTTCGTCTACCACAGTATGCTCTATCTTCGGATCAGTCGTATCAATCTTGAAAGGACCTTCGTGTACAACCGCAGTACTATTTCCGGCACTATCAATCGCCTTAATATGGAAATACCAATCATTGTCGTCCGCTAATTCGTTACTGGTATAAGCGCTAGTAGTGCTATCAACTACATTGTCTGGAGTTGTATCAGCCGCATGGTCAATAGTATAAGAATATCCCACTAATCCGCTTCCTCCATCGGTTGAATCATCCCAATAAAAAACCACATTATTATCCTTTGTCCAAACATTTTTTGCTGGATTGGCGGTTAAATTGCTAATAGCGCTCGGTGCGGTGGTGTCTCTCTTGAAGCTAAAGCCCGCCGCGTTATCCGAAGTAACATATTCATTGCCAGCGTCATCATAAACTCGGAAGTATAAGTAATGCTGGCCTTCGCTTAATCCATTCCAGATATCATTCGTCATACTCCAGTTAGTAGCGTAAGAAGTACCGCTTAACCCAGTGCCTAAAGTTGTCCAACTGCCGCTTGTCCCATCCACTTGATATTCTACACTATAAATAGATCTAGCATCACTAAAGTCAATATCTAAAGTCGGATTAGCATTAAACCACTGGTCTTCAGTCGTATTATAAGTTGGCGCATTAGGATTGGTAATATCTTTTTTGAATCTAAACCCGTCTGTATCGTTGCCAGTTGTGTATTGATTGCCAGCATAATCAGTTACACGAAAATACAGATAATTGGTACTTTCCGACATCGCTGTCCAATCAGCATTATCAATAGACCAGTTAGCGGTGTAGGTTGCCGCATTTATTCCTGTGGCAATTGTTCTCCAATTTCCTCCTGCATTAACTTTATATTCAACCTTATCGATTTTAATATTATCCGCAAAGTCAATGTCCAGAGTCGGATTGCTTTTATACCAAACATCGTTGGCTTCAGAAGAATTATAGGTTGGCGCGCTAGGATTGGTAGTATCCACTACAAAAGTGTCCGAAGCATAATTGCCCGCATCCACTATGTTGCCTGCCGCATCAGTAGTTCGAGTTTTAATTGTATGTTCGCCATCAGTTAAACTAGCTACCGTAAAGGTATAATTCTCATTTAGCCCATTGAAAGCGCCATCGCTGGCTGTTGCCGCAATCCACGTCCCATTACCATCAATCTCGTATTCCACTGAAACGATATTCGTTAAAACATCCGTCGCATTGCCAGTCAGAGTGGGTGTATTATCTGTGGTTGGATCAGGGGCAACAACATTTAAAGTAATAGTCGGATCGGTTGTGTCATAGGTAAAATTCATAGTGTCCGAAGCACTGTTGTCGGCATTATCAGTTACTACCAGCTGTAAAGTGTAAGTGCCCTGAGTATTAATAGCTGTCACATTCGGATCTTCAACATTAGTGGCACTGAAAGTAACATCTCCCGGACCAGCAGTTTTTGACCAAGCATAAGTTTTCACACCAGCAATAGAAGCGTTCACTGTAGCCGCTAAAGTTTGCGGTAAACTGTTGGTAACAATATCCGCTCCAGCGTCCACTACTGGATTGGTGGTATCAATAATCAACTCATTTGTAGTGGCATCATTCCCTACATTTCCCGCTGGATCAGTTGCGGCAACGGCCACATCATAAGTATTTTCCGTCAAAGCAGAAATTGTGCCATCAGGCAAAGTCCAAGTTCCATTTCCATTATTAGTGGCATTATAAGAATGACCATTAACAGTTACTTGAATCGTAGCGGTGGCATCATTTACAGTTCCAGTTAACTGCGGAGTAGTATCATTAGTAGTTAAACTATTAACTGTAACTGTCGGCGCAGTCGTATCAAAGGTGAAAGATGCGCTTGCCGGTACATCCTCATCATTATCTACCTTATCCCAAGCAGTAGAGTAGATAGTATAAACTTGTCCATCCTCCCAATTCGGCAAACCAGAATTTTTAACCCAATTATCAGCATTATAAGTTGTGCTTAAAGGAGTTTCATTTCCCCAATCAGAACCAGTCCAATATTTATTATCACTATTTCTTTTTATCGCCACTTTGACATTATCTACACCTGATCGTCCATCAGCGGCTGTACCAGAAAGAAGGGTTAAAGTTTTTAAAAATGCTCCATTAGCCGGATTAGTAATAGCGGAATCCGGCGCGGAAACATCACCTAAAACATTAATTCTGCTGTAATTAGCTTCCGCCGTCGTATTACCCGCCTTATCAGTGGCGCGAGCATCTATGAAATAAGTCGTATCAGCTAAGTTGGCAGTAAAATTATAACTCCAATCATTTCCATTCATCGTTGCTCCCAACCAACTTTTACTTGTCTCCCATGAATCGCCATCCCAATACTTATCATCACTATCCTGTTGAATTAAAACTTCTACTCCTGCTATTCCTGAACCTATTGTTCCATCGGAAGAAGTTCCAGAAATTACAAACGCCCCACCTTTATAATCTCCATTATTCGGCGCTGTAATTGCGACGGTAGGATTAGTCGTATCAATCACAATCGCCTTTTCATCGGCAATAGTGGTTCCCGGCAAAGCTATATTTGCATCATTGCCCGCCGCATCTTTAAGAGTAGCGCCTGTCCCTAAAGCAACTCCAACTGCATCCAAATCAGCGCTATTATCTCCTGATCCTACTGTATAAGTTCCACTAGCTGTTGTAGCTGGGCCAAAAGCCGCAATCGCCACCACATCACCGGTATCAAGTGTAACATTCAAACTTCCGCCAATTAAGGTAACCGCTTCTGAAAAATGAACTTCTACATTGATATTTTTTCCTGCATTATAATTTCCATTGTCAGTTGTGGATGTAATCTTAGTGATCGTCGGTACCGTTGCATCAATATTCAATTTATTTCCACTAACCTGATAAGTTGTATTTCCCGCTTTATCTACTGCTTTAGCACAGATATATTTTCCATTATTACTTTCATTATTGATGACAAAATCTACACCGGATGTAAAGGAATTTTCGTAGGCATCATTTCCATCGCAAGTTGCGTCATTACTAAAACCATATTTAAAAGTTGTAGTGTCTGGATTGGTTTCAGTTACTGTTATTTTGATTGTTTCAGAAGGCACCGGACCAGCCCCAACATCATCTGTAAAGGCGATTACGGGAGAAGTTATATCAATATTGATTGGATTAGCCGACGCTAAAGTTGTTTTGTTTCCAAGATTATCCTCCCCGTACAAACAAATCCATTTTCCATTATTGGTTTCATTACTTTGATTCATTGAATCGCCATCTGCTTTAGTATAATCACCGCCGTTTACCGAACAAACTCCGTCGTTGTCATAATCCCATTTTTTTACCGAAGCATCGCCCCAGCTTCCTGTGATTGTATCACTAGCAACTGGACCAGCTGCTACATCATCCGTAAAGGAAAGTGTTGGGCCAGTTTTGTCAATATTAATTTTATTCGCTGATTTTAACACTGCCGAATTGCCAGCCTCGTCTTCTCCAAATAGACAAACCCACTTGCCATTGTTAGTTTCATTTGTCTGATCAATAGAATCTCCACTTGTCTTACTATATGAACTGGCAGTACTTGGACAATTTCCACTAGATAAATCTTCATCAGTAAAATAATCCCATTTCTTGGTTGAAGCATCGCCCCAGCTTCCTGTGATTGTATCACTAGCAACTGGACCAGCTGCTACATTATCCGTAAAACTTAAAGTTGGCGCGGTTGTATCATAAGTGAAAGTATCTTCTCCCAATCCAGTTGAAGTTACATTTCCTACTCCGTCGGTCGCTCTTGCTTTAACAGTATAACTTTTTCCGTCGGTCAAATTCGCTTTATCCAATGCATAGGTCCAATTAGTTGTTCCGGTAGCAGTTACCCAAGTTTCGCTGGTCGCATCCCAATCAGTTCCATCCCACCAGTGATCTGTAGCTCCATCTTCCCGCATAATGGCAACTTCTACTGAAGTCACTGAATTAGCATCGGAAGCTGTACCATTTATAGTGTTAGTATTATTCCAACCAGCCGCGTTGTATTTATTTTGAGCAATTGTAACCGTTGTGGTTGGCGCAGTCGCATCCTTCATCACCGTACCGGTTTTTGAACTGCTGTGATTCCAAGCGTTATCCACCAAATAAACTGTGGCTGTTAAAGTTCCATCACCAAGATCGTCGACATCCAAATCAGAACTATTTGTGTTTCCATCCGCTTCCATCACAAAATTTCCCGACACCGCCGTTCCTCCTCCTGAAGAAGTAATATTGTAATAGGCCGTAACAGAACCCTCTCCTGTAACTTGAATGTTAACCTCATCTACATTGCCAGCATTAACTGGATCATCTAAAAAAGAAACCGCGCTGGGCCGAGCTGGCGCGCTAGTATCTTTAACCACATCATCAGCCGTACCATTTTTGTCGGTGGTCGTTGCCCAATCCGATGAATTAGTGCCAGCGTCTTCTACCCGAGCGTAAATTTCCAAATTATTACCTTGTTGTAAATCAGCAGCATCAATTCCAGAAACAGTAGTACTGGTAGCGACACCAGTAATATCGGCGCTGTATTCATCAGTTTCATTATTCAAACCATCTTTAATCTTCACGTAAACTTTTCCTCCATCTAAAGTCCCAGCATGCGCCACCTTCACGCTGACATTTTCATTGTTATATATATTGATGGTGTTTTCCGGATGGCCATTATCAGCAATTGATCCCGATTCCTCAATGTAGACTTTAGTCGGCGCCGCCGGTTTGGAAGTCAAAAGAGAAAACTGCTTATAGGCATCCACTGTCCCATCAAAACCCTCCCCGTCCATTGCTGTTACTTTCACACAATAAGTTGTTTCATCCAAAAGCGCTTCGCCGGCCGCCACCTGATATTGGGAAGTAGTATCGGTATCTTTGTTTAATAAAGCACCACCATAATTTTGACTAGCGCAACTATCCGCCGTCTTGGCAGTTAACCACATTTCATATTCCACATTGGTTCCCGCCACATCCGACCAATTAATTAACGGAGTGGAATCATTAGTGCTAGAACCGGGAGAAGAAAAAGTTGGCGCGGTTAAATTTGCCACATTGAAAGAATTGCTGTCATCATCAATTGTTCCATCATCCGCTTCTAAAACAACTTCATTTTCCACTTTAGTATATTTTAAAGTAACTGTGTCAGTTCCATTTTTGGAAGTATCTGCTGAAGTATCACCCACTAAATTTCCGTTTCCAGTTTTTACTTTTATATCAACACTATCACTACCCGTTGTTATGTTTCCATAAGCGTCTTTGGCTGTTACCGTCACATTAAAATTAACCCCTACTGTTTGATTGCCAATCGCGCTGATTTGATAACTAGCCACCGGCGCCGGTTCAACTTTGATTGATGCTTGACGAGAAGAACCCAAAGAAACCAAAGAACCACCTGCCAATTTAGACTTGGTTGTAAACTGATAGTCCCCAATAGTTGTCGGCATCGCGGAGGTCACTTTATAGGTAACTGTAAAATATTGATTAGCCGCCATTGTAACAATGGGAATAGTAACTTTACGATCATCTTTTGTTACCTCTCCCAACACTGATCCTCCTTTAGCAGAAACAACTACCTCACCATTTGATCCTTCAGTAAAGCTAGGTTCGGGAAAAGGTGAGGGAAATTCAACTTCCACACTGCCGCCATCCATATCCTCACTCGGATCAAAAGTAAATTTGAAATCTTGAGCTGGACCACCAGCTGTCACTTTGTCATCATTGACTGTCATCGTCCCACTACCATCAGCAGCTTGCGTCTTTAATAGACTTAGCGCTACAAAATTAAAACTCGTGGAATAAAAAAGAAAAATCGGCAAGACAATACTCGCCATAATTTTCTTCCCCCATCTTTTTTCTTTTTCGGAAAGTTCCATTTTCCATAATCTTTTCCATCTATTCATTTTTTTTGATTAAAAATTTAAAATATATATTAAAACAATTTACAACTTTTCATTTAATTATTTTTATCGGTTCAAAAAATTTTTTGTCATCTAACCAACTAATTACTAATTTTAATTTTTTAATTTGTTGTTAACACAAAATCGACAACTCCTCGTTGCCCTCACTTTTTAAAAAACACCTTCCCCTTTTTGTCTTTTTTTTCCACATTCTTTTGGAAAAACCGTCCCTCCTTTTTCTTGACAGTTAATTTAATTTTACCTTTCAAAAACCTCTTTTCTTTTTCTCCCTTTATTATAATCAACTTTTAACCTAATCGCACTTCTATTATACATAAGATTAAAAATTTTTGTCAAATAGAAAAATCTTTTTCTTTTTCACAAAACATTTTTTCCTTTCTTTTAGCCATTTTTTAAATTTATTAAAATTCTCTCATTCCCTCTTGACAAAGGTTTTTTTTATCTATACCTTAAAACCGTCATAAGCAATCTCATTGGGAGATTGTTTAACAGTTCTTTCTAGTTCTTTCTAAAAAAAGGAGAAAAGTTATGGAAGAATATCCTAAAAAACAATTATGTGTCATTGATGCAATTTTTTTTGAAAGATTAATAAGGAAAGAGGAAAGGTTGACGACCGAAAACAATCTCTTAAAAAAAGATAATAGAAGGCTTAGGAGAAATTTGGAGATCGTCAACCGAAGGTTGGCGGAAAAAAGAAAACAACTGAAAGAAATGAGGAACAGTGATATTTATTCAATCATGGTAGAAGCTAAGAATATCATTGACAAATTATACATAGAAAGTTTTCCCCCAATTGAACAGGAGGCCTTTAAAAAATTAAAAAAAATATTTGCTCAATTGTAATTTATAGACACCCCCAGCCAACCAGTGCCGGGGGTTTTCTTTTTTATCTGTTTGCCATTAAGACGAAACTCTTCAATTTTATTCTACAACCCATTCTTTCTTTTATTTTCGTTTTGTTCTTCCAGTGTTTTTGCATAAACCATTTGACCAGTATCTGGGTTACTTAAAAAGAAATAATAATCTGTTTTCGTCGGAAAAAGCGCCGCTTCAATCGCCTCTAAACCCGGATTGGCAATTGGGCCGGGAGGCAAACCCACATTAAGATAAGTGTTATAAGGCGACTCCCACTGAGTATCCTCAAATGAAAATTGAATTTTGTCCTCATTTTTAGCATAAGCAATCGTAGCGCAACTTTGCAGTGGCATTTTCGCCTGCAAACGATTATGAAAAATCCCCGCCACCATTTTTTTATCTTCTTTTTTTACCGCTTCTCGTTCAATAATTGAAGCCAAGGTTAACACTTGATGCCAAGACATTTTTGAATTTTTTTGCGCTTCTACTAAATTCGCTGTTCTAGCCTGAAAATTGTCTAGCATTTTTTTAATCAAACTGCGGCCAGTTTCGTTTTTACTTAAAAAATAGGTATCGGGAAAAAGGTAGCCTTCCAAGTCTACACCTCTAGGAATTTCTTGAAGAATTGAAAAATCAGCACTAAAAACATCACAATCGCATTGCGGCTGATTAAGACAACGACAATCAGCTAAACGGCTGAATTCCTCCGCCAATTGCGGTTGTTCTTTTTTAAGCAAAGCAGTGATTTTAGTATTGCGAAAACCTTCTGGAATAGTAATTTTTTCTATCGCTGCTTTTTTCTCTTCAACTTTTCCCGCCGTAATTTTTTCCACTATTGCTTTCACCGTCATACCCGCTTTTAATTTATAGGTTCCAGCTTTTAAATCTGCTTTTAAACCTTTTCGCCAAACATAATAAATCACCCACCAATCCTGACCAATGATTTTTTCTTCCTCTAAGATTTCTCCAATTTCCTTTACTCCCGCTCCTTGAGGAAAAGTAATTTCCTTCTCCGTTTCCGTTGTCGCCAAAGAAAAATTTTCCACCTTTTTATCCAAGTAAAGCCAACTGCCTAAACCGCCAAAAATTAACAGTGGAAAAATTAAAAAAAATTTTTTCACTTCAACAATTAAAATTTAAAAAACAGATTGATTATAACACAAGAAATTCTTTCTTGGACATTTCTAACCAGCCAACGCGCTCGCTTCCCAGCGAGCGCGTCAGTTGCATTTTTTCTATTTCTTTTCTATTAAACTTTTTTCGGCAATAGTAAACTCTTTACGATCAGCGAACTCTTGAGACTTGCCAGCATTCCACTGCCCTACTGGTCGAATATAACCCACAATACGCGAATAAATTTCACATGGTTGATCTATTACGCATTTAGGACATTGCCGATGCTCCCCTGTCAAATAACCATGCACCGGGCAAATACTGAAAGTAGGTGATAAAGTAAAGTAAGGCAATCTGTAATTTTGAGCAATTTTCTTAATCAATTTTTTAGTCACCTCAATACTATTGATTCTTTCCCCCAAAAAGAAGTGTAATACCGTTCCGCCAGTATATTTAGTTTGCAAAGGATCTTGTAATTCCAACGCCTCAAAAATGTCTTCCGTATATCCAACCGGCAACTGAGTAGAATTAGTATAATAGGGTTCGGCCCCTTTCTCCACCGCCCCATTGTTAGCAAAAATCATTTTCGGAAAACGTTTGCGATCTTTGAGCGCCAGACGATAACTAGTACCCTCGGCTGGTGTCGCTTCCAAGTTGTATAAACTGCCTGTTTCTTCCTGATATTTAACCATCCGCTCCCGCATAAAAACCAAAATTTCTTCTGCCATTTTTAGCCCAGCTTTGGAAGCAATACTTTTCCCCATAAAGTTCACCAATGCTTCATTCATTCCCACAATTCCAATAGTAGCAAAATGATTAGACCAATAAGCGCCACGACGTTTATAAAGATTTTCCAAATAAAATCTAGAATAAGGATAAAGTCCTTTAACAGTTAAATTTTCTACCGTTTTTCTTTTGATCTCTAGACTCTCTTTGGCCAAATCCATTAAAACCGACAAACGACGAAAGAAATCTTTTTTATCTTTAGCCAAATATCCCAAACGCGGTAAATTAATCGTTACTACTCCAATAGAACCAGTGAGTGGCGCCGCGCCAAACAAACCACCCATTCTTTTATGTAATTCTCTGTTATCTAACCTCAAACGACAACACATAGACCGCGCGTCTTCAGCATTCATATCCGAATTGATAAAATTGGCAAAATAAGGCACTCCATATTTCGCAGTCATCTCCCAAACCTTATCAATATTTCTATTTTGCCAATCAAAATCTTTCGTAATGTTATAGGTGGGAATAGGAAAAGTGAATACCCGTCCGCTGGCATCTCCTTCACTCATCACTTCGGCAAAAGCTCGATTAATCAAATCCATTTCCTTTTGAAACTGGCCATAAGTCTCTTTTTGCACTTCTCCTCCAATAATCACCCCCTGATTTTTAAACATTTTTGGACAATTCAGATCAAAGGTTAAATTAGTAAACGGCGTTTGAAAACCTACTCGCGTCGGCACATTTAAATTGAAAACAAACTCTTGTAAAGCCTGCTTAACCGCTGGATAATCTAGATTATCTTTTCTAACAAACGGCGCTAAAAGCGTATCAAAATTGGAAAAGGCTTGCGCGCCAGCCGCCTCGCCTTGCATAGTATAGAAGAAATTAACCACTTGCCCCAAAGCACTGCGAAAATGTCTAGGTGGTTTGCAAGACACTTTACCCGGCACTCCGGTAAAGCCTTTAGTCAATAAATCCTGTAAATCCCAACCGCAACAATAAGCCGCCAATTTATCCAAATCATGAATATGAAAATCCCCTTCTTCATGCGCTTTTTTGATAGACGGAGTATAGACTCGTTCCATCCAATACCGACTGCTGACAATAGAAGAAATATAGTTATTCAATCCTTGCAAAGAATAAGCCATATTGGAATTTTCCTTAACTTGCCAGTCAATTTCTTTCAAATATTGATCTACTAGATCCACCGCCTCATCCAAATAGCCTTCCGTTTCTCGCATTTTTCGGCGCTTATCCCGATAAAGAATATAGGCTTTGGCTGTAGTTTCAAAATCTAAAACCATCAAAACTTTTTCCACTAAATCTTGAACTTCTTCAATATGCGGCAAACCGCCTTGAAGATGATTTTTTTCCAACATCACTAAAACTTTATCTGTCACTTTGCGCGCTTGTTTCATTCCGCCCTCACCAGTTTCCTTGAAGGCTTTATAGACCGCTTCCGTAATTTTACTTTTTTTAAAAGCCGCCACACTGCCGTCTCTTTTAATAATTTTAGTGATTCGCCAACCTTTCTTTTTTTTAGAATTTTTTTTCTCTTGATGAGCTGTCGCCAGCTTTTTTTTGCTATCTTTCATTGATTTTGTTTTTCCCCCTCAAATTAAATATTAATATATTAAAACAATTGTTGGTTTTATTTAATTTCTTGTTTTTTCTCCAATTTATTCAATTCTTTCACAAACCTTTTACCACTACCAAAAGATTTAAAAACTGAAGCAAACCGCAAATAAGCCACTTCGTCCTTCTTTTTTAATTTTTCCAAAACAATCTCTCCAATATCTTTAGAACTAATAGAACAATTTTCTTTTTTCATAATTTCCGCTTCCACTTCCATAACTATTCCGTCAATAGCCTCTTCACTTAATCTTTTATTAGCCGCCCGACCAATGCCCTCACGCAATTTTTCTTTTTTATATTCTTCCTGTCGCCCATCTTTTTTAATAATTTTCCAATCAATCGGCTCTGCCTGCTCGTAAGTGGAAAACCGTCCCCCACAACTCAAACACTCGCGGCGGCGGCGAATAATTCCTCCGTCATTAGTTTCCCGAGAATCAATTACTTTGGTTTCCCCGCAAGCGCAAAAAATACATTTCATAAAGTTGTTTTAGGTTTTGAAAAATATTTTTCTTTAATCCTTTTTTTAAAAAATTAGAACATAAAACACAATATCTAGTACCTTATATTCAGTTTATACTACAAGTATAGCCAAGCCTTTCCATCCTGTCAAGTCTGTTTTCCAGAAAAATTTCTCTTGCCAAAAAAGCCGAAAAGAAAAACAAAAAACCCCGAACGTTGTCGGGATTTTTTGTTTTTCATGTCCAGATTTTTGGTTTTTGTTTTGGAAAAGAACTCTAGCCATGAAACTTTTTATTCAAAAGAACTATTTTTTTCTAAACTAATTAGCTTGGGAAAAAATTTCACCAAACTACTCGCGAGGAATACTTTTTCAAGTTATCTAACTGTTTTGGATTGAGATTTTTCGCTTTCTCAATCGCTTCCGCAATCAAACTCTTAGAGAAAGAAACTTTCTCTCCCACCACTACCTTTTGAGGATGTTGAATGTTTTTACGCAAATAATCCTCAATGAAAATTTTGTGCTCCGCTGTCAAACTGGAATCATTGTTTTTTTCCAAATAGCTTTTCAAAGCCCGCCGTGCCAATTTGGTTGTTCCGTCACCTCTCACTGCTGTTTGAACAAAAGCTTCTTGGGTTTCTTCACTGCTGATTACTTCTGTTTGCGCTCCTTCGCCATTCAATTTCACCTCTTCTGGTTTTTCCCCTTTCGCCGTCGTCGCTGGTGTTGGTTTAGCTGTTTGCTCAGCCTCCTCTTTATCCCCTACTACATTAACCGCTGATCCACTTTCTGGAGAAACAGTTTCTTCTTTAGCGGTTTCTTCTAATAATTCCTCTTCCAAAGAAAGCTGATCACTTCTTTTAGAATAAGAATAAATTCCACCAGCAATAGCAACAACAATCAAAACCGAGATCACAATCCGAATGTTGTCTTGCAGCCAATTTTTAATCTTTCCCCCCATTCCAAGATCTTCTTGAAAATCAGATTCTGGTTGTTCCATTTTTTTCACCTGCCTTTCTAGCTCTTTCGAAAAAATTCCTTTTCGAAAAAATAATTGTTAATGTTCTTTAATCTTTTTAACTGTTTTTGGCAAACCCCCTTATTCTAAAACTACCTTTATGCTAACAAAAAAACGGCTTTCGTCAAGTTAGCCGAATTTTTCTCTCCAAAACGTTGAAAGGTTCTTGGTTTATTCTTCTTCCACAATCCACCAATTAAATTTCAAAGCTTCAGTCGTTGTTTCGCTTAAAATAATCTTGAAACTTTGGCCTAATTGAATATCAGTTAAAATCCAATTAATTGGTTTTTCTCCCACCGGAGTAACAAAGATCTTAGCCGTGGCACTTACCGCTGTCGTCTTGATCTCCAGAGTTTTCCCGTCAGAAATTTTTTCTTCCTCACCAGGTTGGGCAATCTCGCAAATTTCTCCAGTAAAAATCTGTCCCGCCGGACAAAGCCAAGCCTCTCCAATAGTCTTGTCTTGATCAGAACTAGCGCTAATAGTCAAAGCCCCCGCGGTTAACTTGCTAAAATTTCCTTCTTGAGCATTCAAATTGCCGAGAAGATTTAAATCATTACCTGTTAAATTCAAAGTGTTTTCTATGGTTGCCAACCGTGTTTCCCAAATCGCCTGCCTTAACTCTAATTTATCGGCTTCTTCTTTCATCTGAGCTAAAATACCCGTTTCAACTGTAGTAATTTTTTCATCTAAACTGTTTAAACTGGTACCAAGAATAGTTAGAGATTCTGTTAAAGATAAATTCTTTAAACTTTGGACATCTAAATTTAAATTAGAAATTTGGGTTTGTTGTTCTTTAATCCCTTCTACTAATAAAGCGGATAAGTTGCCATAAGCGATACCATAACCATTTTCTTCATTACCAACCACTACTTCTGGTAGAATAGTTTTTACTTCTTGA